>JAESGM010000087.1_pt1 | contig 267002 bp, 208 predicted proteins | sample 9269721 | NCBI WGS metagenome assembly JAESGM01 (sample SAMN15720920, study PRJNA650825) | algae metagenome | isolation source: Komarekiella atlantica HA4396-MV6 and co-occurring heterotrophs from... | place: USA: Theobald House, Kauai, HI | collected 2009-07-29
ACCGAAAAACTTTATGTTATTCCAAGTCAGAACAAATGCTGAGATACTCAATTAAATTGTTACTCCATTATTTGAAGTATCAAACTGTACCTGCATAAGTTAATTCATCCCTTTATTCAGCAACGCCGTTCCGCGGCTTATCTCCTTTAATAATCTCACTAATCGTCTCTGGCATCATGGTTGTACTTTTAACTTACGTTGTTATGCCAAGGGTAAGCCGTTTATTTAAAAGATGGTTATATGCTAATTGACACTTCCCGGTAATGATGTAGTATCTCATCCGTTAGGCAGAACGGGAAATTGAGAATGTCGCCCCATTAGTCAGAGGGCACAGAAGATTTAGCTTTCTAAGATCAGCTTAGAAGATCAAACCATTAATTGAGAATGGGTGGTTTATTTCTGCCCTACGTACTAAAAACCATAACAAGTCGTGCATTGAGATTAATTTGGAGGGACAATGCAACACGATGAGTTTATTGGACAGGTGCAAAAGCGTGCTCATCTTAGTTCACGCGGTAATGCCGAACTTGCAACCCGTGCTACTCTAGAAACTCTGGCTGAACGCTTAGCTGGACGTGAGCCTTTCAATGCCGCCGCCCAACTACCAAAGGGAATTGCACAATATCTGCAACATGAACATGCAGGCGTTGGAGAGCGCTTTTCCCTAGATGAGTTTTTTCAACGAATTAGCCAACGCGAAGGTGTAGAGCTTCCAGAAGCAGTTTATCATGCTCGTGTGGTGGTTGAGGTATTGAGTGAGGCAATTAGCTCAGGCGAAATTAATGATATTCGCTGTCAACTTCCACCGGACTTTGATGCGTTGTTTGAGTCAGGAAGTCAAGGGCAAATACGTGTAAGTACTTAAGTTATTTGATATGGTTGTCAGGAGTATCACACCATGTTATTCAAAGATCGGAGGTTGGCGGGTCAAGTTTTGGCTGGAGAATTAACGGCTTATGTTAATCGCTCAGATGTATTGGTATTAGGACTGCCGAGAGGTGGTGTACCCGTTGCTTTTGAGGTTGCTAAAGCGTTAAATGCTCCCTTAGATGTTTTGGTGGTACGTAAATTAGGTGTGCCTAATCATGAAGAGTTGGCTATGGGAGCGATCGCTTCTGGTGGTGTGCGGATCCTGAATACACATATTGTTGATGAAGTCAAGATATCCGATGAAGCAATTGCGAGGATTGCGGCGCAAGAACAACGCGAACTAGAGCGGCGGGAACGTTTATATCGAGGCGATAAACCTGATGCAGATTTATCAGGACGCATTGTAATTTTAGTTGATGACGGCTTAGCGACAGGTGCAACTATGTGGGCTGCTATTGTGGCTGTACGGAAACAGCAACCCGCTAAGATTATAGTTGCTGTGCCGGTTGCTGCACTCGAAACCTGCGAAGCGTTGGAAGCTGAGGTAGATGAAATGGTATATGTTGCGACACCCAGCCCCTTCTACAGTGTTAGTCTCTGGTACGACAACTTTCCCCAAACTACAGATGAAGAAGTTCGTGACCTACTTACAAAAGCTGGGAACAACTATCAATTATTGTCCCTGAATAGTTAGCATATCTCAATATTTATTGGAGGATGGGCATCTTGCCCGTCCTGTGAACTGGGCGCTCATGTTGCCCATTCCACAAGATTAAATAATTTATTTGTTGGAGTTCTCTAAGCGTATGAATTTACAAGTTAATGAGTTGAAACAAACTGCATCTCAACTGCTGGCTGCTATGCTATCCAACCCTCATATTTACTCGCAAGTCAGTGATGAGGGAGGCTATGGACAGACGGAACAGCAACTAATTCTTGTGGCTGTTGAAATGGCTGAAAGCTTAATCGAGCATATCGAAAATGCTCATCCCCAGAGTGAGCGGGAAGTGAGTCAAAAAAACTAGAAGCGCTAATTACTCAGCACTACTAAATAACTACTGTTACGACTTTTCATAAAGTATTATTGTCGGGGTGTAGCCCCAGAGCGAATTGTTTAAACTAAGTAATGCAAAATACTTGTTGAACATAGTTAGGACTTACGCACAAGTTACGGAAGAATCGAACCACAGAGGTACAGAGAAGCCAGTGCGTTGCGGGGGTTCCCCCCGTTGTAGCAACTGGCGCGACACGGAGAGAAGTCTGAGCGGAGCGCAAAGTCTGAGCGGAGGAAACCTCCGCTCAGAACTTTGTAAGAGAAGCTTCCGACGCTCGTTCGCAAAGCGTGCCGTAGGCAAGACTCGCTCTAAGCGTAGCCATGCCGCAGGCTTTACGCTGCGCTATCCGTTGACGCAGCCCGCCGCAGCGAAAAGTTCTGTAGGCGGGTTTCCCGCCGTAGGAAACTTTTCAAGACAGGCATCAGAACTTCGGGAGAAATGAGATTTAGAGAGGTATTTTGCGTAAGTTCTAATAGTAAGTTTTCCTACTAAGCCAAAAAAATTAATGCAATCATACATCAAAGTTAAACACACTACAATACACTTTTCTACGCCTTACTGGTTTCGATTTTACATAGGCGATCGCAATTATTTTATCGCGCGATCGCCTTCAATTGTGAGTTAATTAAGCTCCTCTAATATCAGCGTAGACTCAGCAGTACGCCCAAATTCTTCTGGTGCATATTGCAGATGAACTTCAGCACCAGGCCAGAGGTATGTACCAGGGGTAACAGAACGTACTAAATAATGCAGACTGTAAACACCTGGTTCTAAGTGGTCAGCGTAAGCGATAATGCGATCGCGATGGATAGTTTTAAACCCAAGTTCCCAGCTATCTGCTTTTGCTTGTAATGCTGCTGTAGCAGTTTGAAAACTTGCATCCACTGCCTCAAATCCTGCTGGTAGCGGATCTTTAATTACTATATGTTCTACAGGATGATCTGCAATAATTTCTAAGCCAATATCAAACACCTGACCACTTTCTAAAGTTAGTGGTTTATCAAATGCATAAAGACCTAATTTTTGCAATATTTTTTCCTGGTTTATACTGCGAATTTCTCGTGATACCCGTAAGCCATTAAATCTCCCCGGTTGATTTCCCTGCAAGCGATAATTATAGGCAACTAAATAATGCAAAGTGCCTTTACCTGCTTTTGTTAATAATAAATCGTGACGCCCACGGGGTAGATTATTCATTGGCAACTTCATCTGTAAGCTAGGATTTTGGTAGCCATCAAAGCGATTTTCTCCTAACTTTTTACTAGCTAATTGTACTGTAGCGACAAAATTAGGCGGCGTCGGTTGTAGTTGGCTATATTCAACCAAAGCTGTTAAAGCTTGAGCATTATTATAGTTAGTTTGCCATGTGCCATCCCGTCGTAATGCAAGAAGACTTTGGAATAACTTATCTATAATTTCTGGTTTACTTTGTTTGGCTATAAATAGGCGTAAAGCTTGCGCTTGGGCTGTGGTAGATGAACTCATCCATCCCCAACTACGGGGTAAACTTACAACTGCTGTGCGACCAGTTTCATATATATTTTGTTGTAACTTTGACAACATTTGTTGTGACTCATCTCGCCATTCTGAGAATTGAGATAAGTACCGCGCTAGTTTAATTTGAGTGACTAAATCAAAGTTGTTACGCTGTTGATAAATATCTGCTAAGAAACTATTGCGTTTATCTCCCAATTCTGCTATGGCTATTAATACATTAAGTTGCAATTGAGTTTTGCATAGTTGCTGTTTGCAAAATTCAAACTGTCCGGGGTTAGCTAGAACTTTTTGCAAATAAGCTTTCAGGCGCGAAAGCATTCCAGAATCTACCAAACCAGGGAATCCCTGACTTGCTTGAACCAAAGACTCTGCTGCATAAGAAGAAACCCAAGGATCAGATTTTTCTTGTCCTGGGAAAGCAGCAAAACCACCATCTGATATTTGAAGTTTTTGGAGTTTTTCCAGTGCTAGATTTGCCTGGTTGCTAGGATTAAATTCTGCAAATGTTTGACCATATTTTTGGCCAAGAGTTTGCAGATTAGCTGCAATTATCAGTTGACTTGCTGCTGGTTCTGCAAATGGTAAATCATCATCTGCTAAAACCTGCTTTGCTGGTGCTTTAATCTCTGGTATTAAGGTACTCGCTAATTGAATATCTAAACCTCCGGTTTCCGGGAAGATATTTTTATCGACATTTAAGGGAATCTTTACTTGTTTTTCGGTGACGCCAGTTTCAACGACTTGTTCGGTAATTTCTAGTGGCTTAATTTCCAAAGGCACTTCAAAAGCATCTGCTGTGCCATTTAGCTGGGTGGTAAAGCGAACTTTTCCAACTCCTACAGTACTCGCCACCATAGGAAAGCGATAAGCATGAGTTGCTGATTCAGCCTTGGTTTGCAGAGAGGTAACTGTAGGGTTATTCTCCGCAAACTTCACCGTACCGCTAAGTTCGCCATTTATTGTGATATTTCCTGTATTTCCAGTGTTGTTAGTTACTGATAAACCACCAAGGAGGCGATCGCCTGGACGGGCAAACTGTGGCAAAATGGCATTAGTTAGCAATGGTTTAGTTGTGATAAACGTCGCATCACCATTACCGAAACGCAGATTTCCATCGGTAGCGACAGCCATCACTCGCCATGTAGTTAAGTCATCCGGCAATTTAAAGCTAATCTGTGCTTTACCATTAGTATCGGTAATTACAGAACCATTGTAGTAAGCTAAAGCTTGAAAATCTGTGCGAACGCGCGTATTTGCTGCACCAGTTGATGACCCACCACCGTAACCCCAGCCTTTGGGTTTAGCAACATCTTGGGGTTGTAAGATGACATCCGGTCGATTATCGCTAAAGCGAGTAGATATCGGTTGTTCCGCATAAACTGTATCTACTAAATTTGGTGGACGATAACCAGAAAGTTGTAGCACCGCCTCATTTACCACCATGACTGTAAACTGTCCTTGGGTGGGTTTGCCTTGATTATCTTGAAGTTCCAGTTGTACCGTTTCCTCTGCGCCAGGTTCCAGTGATGTTTGCACTGGCTTAACTTGCAGTTTTAAATACTTATCTTCCAAGTTGACTTTAAAGGGTGTAAAGCCAATGCGTACCAAATTATCTAAACTTCCAGCTTCTACCTGGCTAATTGGTGTTCCTTGTCTTACCAACACAGCTTCCACCGCTGCATTTGGCAGCATTTCTGGCGTAACTTCAAACTGAATTTGTGGCGCTCCTCCTTTAACTCTGGTAATCTGCTGATAAAGAGGTTTATCTTTAACAATAGCAAAGTACAATTCGGCATCGGGATAGGGAGATTGAATTAGTGCGGTAGCAGTTTCACCTGGTTTAAACTCTGTTTTATCAAGTTTAACTTCTAGGATATTTCGCTCTCTCGAACCCCAAAATACGGGATTTTCTCCAGTTACCCAAATTTGTAAATCTGTAGAGACGTTACATGTAACGTCTCTACATGTAACGTCTCTACTACCATCGCTAAAATTAGCTCTGATGCGGTACGAACCTGATTCAGTTGGTGTCAGTGTCGCTGATTGTGGATTACTGGCAGATATAACTTCTGTTTGTCCTACTGTTTTATATTCAACTTGATTTTTTGGTGTGCGGCTACCTTCAATTAATTGCGTGACACTGCTATATTTCATCTGTTGTAATTCCAAGCGCACCCGTTGACCTGTTATTGGTTTTCCTGTAGGGTCAGTAACAATAACTTCAATGGGAAAAGCTTTACCAGCATCGGCAACAAAATTACTTTTTAACCCAATGAGACGATTACTTGGTAAAGCTGTAAAAGTTTGAGAATCTGCTACAGATAGATTAGAAACATCTTCAACTTGTACATCTACCCGATAAGTCATTGGATAAGGCAAATCTTTAGCTACAGTTACCATTTGACTAATATTACCCTTAGCATCCAACTGAGCATCAGTTTGCAACACATCACTAGCTATAGAAGGACTTTCCTCTGGCCATAACCATTGTCTACCAAAAGCAAATCCCTCCCATCCTTTGGGGATAAAATCAGTTTGCTGGCGAGTAATAAAATACTTAGCTTTACCTCCTTCCACAGGCGCACCAAATAGATAATTACTTGTAGCTTTAGCCTCTACTTTCTCGTCAATTAAGGCAAATTCTTTATCTAAATTAAGTTCGACTTTAAAATTTGGTGGCTTAAACTCAGCTACGCGAAACTCTCCAGTAATTTCTTGTCTGTTCTTACCTTTAGCCTGAATTGTATAGTAGCCTAAAGGCTGAGTCTTGTTGATTGGCAATTCTAACGAAAACGTCCCAAATTCATTTGTAGTTTGCGTACCTAAATCAGTTTTTTTGCCATCGGGATTTACTAGAGTTAATTGGTAAACAGCTTTTTTATCTTGTTGGATTGTGCCATTTTGCAAGTAGTCAGCAAAACCAGTCAACCAAGCTTTTTCTCCTGGTTGATATAACTGCCTATCTGAGAAGATTACCCCACGCGATTCTGGTTTACCATCTTGCCAGCCTGCATCAATACCATAGCCATAAACACCGCTATATTCTTCAGTTCTCGTAAATGCCCAATCTTGATTCTCACGGGCAATTACTAATAATTGTGGTAATTTAACAGAACTTTGGTTTCCTAGATAACATTGCTGTAAATCTTGACGATTAATTCTCAAAGTTCCATTCTCATCAGTTTTACCTGTTGCACAAGCTACTGGCTGAGTGCGAGATTTTTCCTGTAATTTTGATTGATAAATTTCGATAGCAGCGGCTTGAACTGGTGAACCATCACTCAGATGATTGACGCGAATTAATCCTGACTCAGGAAACCATTGGCTAAATACACCTAAATTTGTCAATTCAACCAAACCATAAGTCACCGGTTCGCGCCACAGTTCTTTACCATTGTCTTGATATTTATTAGTGCGTGCTTGTACTCCATAAGCTAACATTCCTGTAGTAGCACCTATTTTTTCGCGTAAAGGAACATTAACGTCAACTGACTGATTTTTCTTAGCTGCTAACTTGAAACTTTGCCATTGCGAAGGTTTTGGCAATAAATCATTACCGTAATTGAAATAAACTAGATCTGTTGGTTTAACAACTCGATAAGCAGCTTTGTAATTGGATTCTGGCAAATTTACTGTACTAATATTTAGCTGCAAATCTTTACCTGTGGGGAAAATATTTAAATCTGATGGTGTCCAGATATCCCCAGCTAAATCTCCAGTATCATACTTCACTGTGAGAGGTTTACCCAAAGTCTGACCAAACTTATCTTTAAGATTTGCACCGATAGTAATTGTATAAGTCGTGGCTGGTGCTAAAGCATAAGGATTGATACTGACAATTCTATCTTCGTCATTTACTTGTATTATTCGTGAAATAGCTTTTGGCGTCGGCTCAATTTTAATATTTTCTCTAGCTACATCTGCTATTAAAACGTTATTAAATTCTAGCTGGGGACTACCTTTAATAAATCTTCCATAGGTTCCCGCTGCATCAGGCTGTCCATAAAATTTAATTCCTTGAAATGTCAAAGGAAAACAAGTGGTTAACTTACTGGCAAATTGTTTATTTGTGGGTATATTGCCATAAGCTGGAAGTATCCCCGGAGAAAATTCTAAGCGATAACGGTTTGCTTTTTCTAGACTTGGCTGGGGAATAAGATTATAAATCCAATTACGTGCCGAAGGGTCAAACTTTTCTAAAGGGTCTTCATTTTCTAATGGTTCTTCTTTAGCTAATTCAACTTGGAAACGCACACCCCTATTGTTACCTTCTGGAATTAGCCGTAAATGTTTTTGTACGGAAGCTAAATCTAGTTCTACATTTGAGTTAAATTGCAACTTCTGCTGTAAATCAATTGGTTCAGCATCAGCCTTTTCAATAGGGTTAACACCAGGTAGATTAGTCAGTTTAATAGGTTCAGTATTAAAAGTCCAAGCTAAATCTTTGTCTAATCGGTGATTTGTTAAGTCTGCCAAACCTGCTTTAAGAGTAACTTGAAATCTAGTTGCTTTTGGTAATGCTTTATCAGCTTGAAATCCCACCATTCGCGGTGTCAAAAACCGAAATTGACCGGGTAAAGGCGGCCAAAGCTCAAACTTTTGTAACAGCTTTTGTTGTTCTAGACTGTCAAGGCTTTCAACTGGTATTAAAGCCTCTTTAAACCGGATGCGAATTTGATTAAAAGGTTGAGTATCCCCAATCGGACTAATTTGTTCAATCCAGTCTGGTAACTTTGGTGGTGTGAGTGGGGAAACTGCTGGTAGTTTTTCTCTACCTGGGGCAACACCAAATAAATTACATCCTGCTATCCCTAATAAAAGTGTAATGATAATTATAAACTGAATTAAAATTCTGATAATCATATTTAATTAATTTAAATTAAAAATTGATAGCAAGCAAAAATGGACATTTACCCATTATGTGGGCAACTCTTAGCTTACTGAAGGACGCAAAATAAGTTGTTATTTTTGTCTAAAGTTTGAATATCTACATAGATAACCAATTCCTTATAATAGTTCCTAAAAATTACTACAATTCTTAACAATTAAATTTAGTGAAATTATGTAAATGTTAATTTAACTTGGTGTCTTTGTGTCTTGGTGGTTAGTCAAATTTTTATTTGAACACAAAGTTATTGCAGATAGATTGTTAAATATTGAATATATTTGCTGATATATCTTTAATCACAGCGTCAAAATTAAGGTAAGTTTTCCTGGGCAAGGGATTCCTTGATGAAAATTAAGCATAAACTTTGGCGTCTGCTGCATCGCAAAACAAGTAAAGTTATCTTGGCTATACTGCTAATTTGCTTATTAGTACGCCTACTGCCTTATTTTGCGCCCATTCGTGCCGCAGATATTGTACAAAATCAGTTGGCAATGCAGTTTAGCGATCGCAATGGGCTACCATTAGGAACATTGCTCACTCGTGACCAAGAGCATACAGCAGTAGTACCCCTAAATCAGGTTTCCCCCCAGTTTATCAATGCCATTTTAGCCGCCGAAGATGGTAGCTTTTATGAACACGGGGCGTTGGATATGAAAGCAATTATCCGCGCTATCAAAGAAGCCATTCACGCTAAAAGAATTGTTTCCGGTGCTTCCACTATTACTATGCAGTTGGCGCGGATGTTAGATCCCGTCCCCCGCACCCTGTCAGGTAAAATGAGTGAGATTTGGTTATCTTGGCGGTTAACAGCGGGGATGAATAAAGATGAAATTCTCGCTGCATACATCAATCGGCTGCCAATGGGAGGGAATATATATGGTGTAGAAGCAGCAGCGCGGATTTATTTCTCTATCCCAGCCAGTGAATTAAACCTCGCTCAATCTACTCTTCTCGCCGCTATTCCTAATAATCCCACCTACTTCAATCCTTACGAACATTGGCAACGGTTAAAGCAACGCCAGAAATATGTCCTCAATCGCATGGTACAGGATGGATATATTACTCGCCTAATGGCACGAACATCCGCCGAAAAAGTTGTATTTCAGTCTCGTCAGCGGGGAATTATTGCTGCACCACATTTTTTGTTTTGGTTAGCCAGTCAATTGTCTGAGACGCAAACCCTAGATTCCTCCCCCATCCGCACTACTATAAATCGTCCCTTGCAGCAATTTGTAGAAGCACAAGTGCAGCAAGTAATTTCTTCTCTGGCTGCTAACAACGTCCATGATGCAGCTGCTTTAGTAATTAACAACCACACTGGCGAAGTTTTAGCTTATGTCGGTTCGCCTGATTACTTCAATCAAACAAAACTAGGACGCAATGATGGAGTGCAAGCTTTGCGTCAACCAGGTTCTACCCTCAAGCCTTTTGTATATGAATTAGCTTTAGAAAAACGTATAATTCGCCCACATACTATTTTGGCAGATGTCCCTGCTCACTACGCCATTCCGGGCGCAAAACTGTATAGTCCTACAGATTATACCGAAAGTTTTCTTGGCCCTGTGCGGGTACGAGTTGCTTTAGCGAATTCTCTAAATGTCCCAGCAGTCAGAGTTTTAGAAAAAGTAGGTGTGCAGACTTTCCTAGAACGTCTGCATCAACTAGGATTTGAACACCTCAATCAAACCGCGGAACATTACGGTTTAGGGTTGACTCTTGGTAGTGGCGAAGTCAGTTTGTGGGAGTTAGCTAGGGCTTACGTGACTATGGCCAAACTAGGAGAAGCCACCCCATTAGTAACAACGCTCTCTAATTCCCCCTTACCCCTTACCCCTTCCCCATTCCCCAACCCTACAACATGGCAATTAATTATTGATATGTTAAGCGATCGCCATGCGCGTGCAACAGCTTTTGGTGTAGACTCTGTATTAAACTTACCCTTCCCTGCTGCTGTTAAAACTGGCACTTCCTCCAACTTTCGTGATACTTGGACGGTTGGCTTTACTACCGATTACACCGTTGCTACTTGGGTAGGCAATTTCAACGGCGAACCGATGAGAAAAGTTTCAGGTGTTACAGGTGCAGCGCCTCTGTGGAATCGAATTATGCTACATCTGCACGAACATCAAGAACCAGCAGATTTTCAACCTCCAAAAAGCTTAGTAAAACTACCTCTTTGTGCAATTTCCGGGTTACGACCAACACCAAAATGTACCTCAGTAGTACAAGAATATTTTTACCCAGAAGACAAACAAGCCTACGAAACTCAAAACAACTTTAATTTGCCACCAGAGTATGATGAATGGTTAGCAAAACAGCAGCAATCTAGTTTTACTACTGGCAATCTGAGGATTTTATCTCCGCATAATGGCGATTTGTTCTTACTGTATCCAGGCAATGAAGCGAAGCAGAAGTTAGAGTTTAAGCTAGCAGGAACACCATCTCAACCTGTAGAGTGGTGGCTGAATGGTGAAAAGTTAGCTACACAATCAGCTAATTCTTTATTTTGGTATTTGCGCCCTGGTAACTGGACTTTGGAAGCAAAAAGCGGTGAAATCAGCGATAAAGTAAGTTTTCAAGTTGAGTTAGCTAGTATCAAACCCACGCGACGCGGCTTTTCTATTGTTAATTCTCAAATAAAGCAGTAGATGCACAGCCGCTTGGAGATAGACATCACTCATAATGAAAATTAAAAAGGCAAGAATTATGACACTCACAAGCACTGAACATAAATACGTGCAACTCGATGAGCGTGGTATACCCATCATTGCGGGTACAACAGTCAATAACCCCACCCCTCTTCAGGGTGGGGCTTGTAAAGAACAAACTTTACGTGTTTGACTAGCTCACTGAGACTAATCCTGATACGCACTTTCAAATACTTCCCCAGTTTGGATTATCTGCAAGACTGTTTGTTCAGTCGTTGGTTAAAGACAAGACATTTTGGATTAGTTGAGCGAGGGGACTTAAACTTTACTCCAAGGATTATATCTTTATGCGAGTACCCGTAACTTCAGAAGACAATAAGCCTTTAATGCCAACAAAACCTAGCCGTGCTAGACGTTGGATTAAAGAAGGTAAAGCAATAGGTAGATTCAACAAACTAGGTATTTTTTATGTTCAATTGACCTCTGTAGCATCTGACAATCAGACTCAAGATGTTGTGATTGGACTTGACCCTGGAAAAATGTTCTCTGGTGTAGCAGTTCAATCTCAAAAATACACACTACAAATGTTGCACCTAGTCCTTGCATTTAAAACAGTTAAAGACAGAATGGAACAACGGTCTATGATGCGGCGCGGAAGACGTGGAAGAAGGATTAACCGTAAATTATCATTTAATAAACGTAGCCATCGTCAAGTTAGATTTGATAATCGTCGTAGCTACAAGCTACCTCCAAGTATTCAAGCAAATAAAGACTTGGAATACCGAACAATTACTTTATTGTGTGAAATATACCCAGTAAATAAAATTGTTATTGAAGAGGTTAAAGTGCGTGGCAACAAAAGTTTTAGTCCTGTAATGGTTGGTCAAAAATATCAAATTAACCGATTATCTAAACTGACTAATGTGGAATTAAAAAAGGGTTGGGAAACATCTAACCTTCGGAAATATTTAGGGCTACATAAAGAAAAGTCTGACAAGTCTTTACAAATACCTGAGACTCACGCAGTAGATGCTGTCACACTTGCTTGCTCTAAGTTTGTTCAATACAAAACATGGGAAGGTGTTAAAAATCATGGTGCGACATGGGTAGGTGATGTAACTATTACCCATTCACAATTTACAATTTTACGTCGTCCTCCAATTAGTCGTAGACAACTACATTTAATGGCTCCATCTAAGGGTGGCAGCAGACGTAAATACGGTGGAACTACAACTAGACATGGATTTAGAAAAGGCGATTTTGTTGAAGCTACTCAAGGTAAAAAATCATTTTTCGGTTGGGTAAGTGGCGATACCGAAAAGCAAGTTTCAGTTAGCGATTGTAACTGGAAAAGGTTAGGGCAATGTACGGCTAAAAAAGTCCGATTGATACAGCGAAACACGGGTTTAATCGTGTTGTCAACTCGGAAAATGTTTAATTTAATGGCATCGAACCATTAAATTAAACGCGCTATCCCTCCCCAGGTTGCTTCGCTGAACCTGGGGTATCTTGCGGAAAAATATAATGAAAATTACTGAAATAATTGAGGCTCAAATGGCTTATGGCTGGAGTCCTGAAGAGATTCATTTTCGACATCCTTATCTATCCATGAGCCAGATTCATTCTTTTCTAGCTTACTACTGGGATTCTAAAGTAGAGGTTAACGCTGATATTGAAAGGAGCTTCGAGTATGCAGAACGGATGAGGAAGCAAGCTACAACCCAACCTTGTATCTTAAAAGAAGTGTAGACCGTCCTAACTTCAAAACTAACCATGACTCAATTCAAAACTCAACTTACCCTTGAGGAATTCCTCGCACTTCCTGAAGAAGATATCACCTACGAACTCATTGACGGAGAAGCTATTCCCAAATTTAAAAACGATGAAATGTCACCAAAATTTTTTCATAGTTCTATAACAGGCGCGTTATTTATACTATTATCTGCATGGGCGCAAGGAAAGGGGCGGGTTGTAATAGAATGGGCAATTAAGCTAACACGAAATCAACAAGACTGGGTTCCTGTAGCAGATTTGACTTATGTTTCTTCTCATCGTCTTTCTGCTGATTGGTTGCAAGATGAGGTTTGTCCTGTCGTACCCGAATTAGTCATTGAAATTATCTTCCCTGGTCAAACTTTCGGAGAAATGACAGAAAAAGCAATTGATTATCTGAAAGCTAAAGTTCAACGAGTTTGGATTATTGATACTAGAGCAAAAACTATTACTATTTTCTATCCAGATATTCTCCCTCAAACCAAACGCGGTACTGATAGTTTAGAAGATTCCCTATTGGAAGGGCTACAAATTACACCTCAACAAATCTTCCAACAAGCAAGAATTCCCTAACTTGCATATTGGTATCTAAAATCTATTTTATACTTGTGTGTAAATAATATTGCTACAGATATTATCAATATATTAAGCGTTGCCACGGTCATAGCGATCGCCTAAAAAACAACTAATATCTATCTTCCGAAATTTGCCCTTTAGAAATTGGTGTTATAAATTATTGATGCTCAAATCTTAATCTTAAATTTATCACCAATGACAAGCACACAAGTCAGTACAAACACAAAAGAAAACAAATCAGCCAAGAAAAAACAACAGTTTTTTACTAGTGTGGCTGTTGGTTCCCCTAAAGTACCACTCCGCCAACCCAACAAGACAAAGCAAGAACACGAGTTACTGAGTGACTGGGAACATGCAAGTTAATTTGCTACTTTGCCTTCCAATCACACAATTGAGATGGAGATGTCATCCTAGGGCGATTATATTGGTAAAATCCTTCAACATTAAGCGAAGCATTACGATACAAAATCCACTTAACATCATCCTTATGATCATCAGGGGTAGTAATCAAATGTCCTTGGCTAAGTGTTAAGCGTCCCTCAAAATCCCACTTAAATAAAGATTCAGGTTTGTTTTCCCACTGATTACCAGCCCATGATATCGCTAAAGCTTCACCTGTGATGCAGTCGCCATTTACTGCCCCTCGAATACAGATAAAATGATCTGAATGAGGATAGCCGTAATATCCATCAACGCGATTTCCCGTCTTATTAAAATTGAAACAAACTCCCGCCCCGTCTCGCCAATCTTTGGGATCAGGTTGACTACAAAACTGATAATTGCTATTTGCTAAGCTTGCAATATTAACTGGTCGGTCTAGAATCCAACTCTGGTTTTCAGAAGATGGAATTTGTTTACCTTTAACTTGGCTGTAAGAAATTAGCGAACCTGCTAGTAAGGTTGCGAAGACCACACCCAACGATAAGAGATTGCTTCTATGCATAATCTCACATCCAACTCTTTAGAAGGATGGCGTTTGTAGAAGATTTAAGGTTGAAATCGGCTAATTTTTAAATAGCTGGAGCCGCAGATACCACTAACAGTATTAGTAGTACTAAAATTAACAAACTGATTTTGGTAATCAGATAGGTGGTAAAATCATCTAAGGGAAAATTGTTAATCATTTCACACCTCCATGAAGAGATCGTGTAAAGTTATTTGAGGCGTTGAGCAACCGTGAAAGCGGGGCTAGTTTTTATTTAGCCTATCGTTTCCTACATCTTTATTTTCCCTTAATAATAACCACCTAAGATGTTATAGAAATTTTAGGTAACATTTTGTAGCCTTCTGACATCATCAGACCTCGTGAACAACAAGCTCCCCGGCTTCTTCTAAGTTATAGGCTTTTGTTTTAACCAAGTCCGATAAAACCAATAGCAGCCGCGATGGTCAATGAAAGGGAACAGGGAACAGGGGAAAGTAAGTCGCCCACAATTCCACTCGCTTTCAACCTACCTTGCAACACAAGGACTATTTCGCCCACGAGGGGCGTTAGCATAGCGGGACGTTCGCGCAAGCGTCTCGTAGAGAAGTACGGCTTTAAACCTTTACTTCCTTTCGTAAAAACAAAGGATTGAAAGCAATTACATAACTAGCACCTGGTTCATAGCGCGAACGCAATAACCAAAATGTGTCATTGCCAATCACCAAAGAAGGCACTTTCAGAATAGTGAACAATACAAGCAGTAGTAAAGCGATCGCACTCAACAATAAGAATGCTGATCAAGTAATTTTTAACCAAAACCAGAAAAGAGTATAGAGCTTTTGTGCTGAGATATACTAAAGCAATTTTTCATATAAATTTATAAGTAAAGTCTGGCAAGTTGAGAAACTCAAAATACTTACCTATTTTCAAACTACATCTTAAATGTGAGTATAAATTAACAATAGACTCAAACCAAAATAGGAAAATAATTTTTAAATTTTATATTTACTAAGTTTAAAATGATTCGTCACTTTCTAGTCACATTTGCTTGTCATCCTCAGAAGATGATTGCATTCAACTGAGATTTTGCCTCAGTCCCAAAAACCACTTTAATCAGATAGCCTTATGGATTTACAGGTTATTTTTCACTGGATTTATGTTGCTGGAATGGCAATCGGTGCGTTACATTTTTGGTCACTTAGTCGCAATCCGCGCGGTGTTCCGCAATACGAATATCTGGTTGCGATGTTCATTCCGATTTGGTCAGGACTTGCTTATATGGCAATGGCTATAGGGCAGGGTAAAGTTGAAGCTGCGGGCCAAATTGCCCACTATGCTCGTTATATTGATTGGATTGTTACTACACCTTTATTACTGCTATCTCTAGCTTGGACATCGATGCAGTTTATCAAAAAAGATTGGACGCTGATCGGCTTTTTGATGAGTACTCAGGTAGTTGTGATTACCACTGGATTGATTGCAGATTTATCAGAACGGAATTGGGTGAGATATTTATGGTATATCTGCGGAGTTTTCGCTTTTGTCATTGTTCTCTGGGGAATTTGGGGGCCATTACGCGCCAAGACTAGAACTCAAGGGACGGAATTATCAAGCTTATACGATAAACTTGTGACTTATTTTACAGTACTTTGGATTGGCTACCCAACTGTCTGGATTATCGGCCCTAGTGGTTTTGGCTGGATGAACCAAACTATAGATACCTTTTTGTTTTGCTTACTTCCTTTTTTCTCCAAAGTCGGATTTAGCTTCCTTGATTTACATGGTTTACGTAATCTGCAAGATTCAACGCGCCAAACAACTGGCGATCGCATGGTTAACACTACCTTGAATTTTGTAGAAAATATTACAGTGTTTGCACAACCCAAGCCATCACGTCGAAGAGTCTGATATTTATCATTGCTGACGCTAACAATTAGGTGAGATGGTTTATGGCACACTTTGGTTATCATGCCTCCCACGAGCAATTTAAGCCAAGTCAGCTTTTGCAGTACGCACAAGCTGCCTACCACGCAGGTTTTGAGCGCATATCTTCCTCAGACCACTTTCATCCGTGGAGTGTGCAACAAGGGGAAAGCGGCTTTGCTTGGTCTTGGCTAGGTGCAGCTATGCAAGCAGTACCGCTTAGCTTTGGCGTAGTTTGCGCTCCCGGACAGCGTTATCATCCTGCGATTATTGCCCAAGCAGCAGCTACTCTTACTGAAATGTTTCCCAACCGCTTTTGGTTAGCTTTGGGAAGTGGTCAAGCTTTGAACGAAAAAATTACAGGCGATCGCTGGCCCGCTAAAATCGAGCGCAATGTCCGCCTTAAAGAATGCGCTGACGTAATTCGCGCCCTTTGGACAGGAAAAACTGTAACTCATTATGGTTTCGTGCGCGTAGAAGAAGCAAAACTTTATACGCGTCCAGAAATTCCTCCATTAATTATTGGTGCAGCAATTACCCCAGAAACCGCCGAGTGGCTTGGTGGATGGGCTGATGGACTGATTACAATTTCTCATCCTTACGACAAATTAAAAGAAATAGTGGACGCTTTCCGTAGAGGTGGCGGCAAAAGAAAGCCAATGTACCTAAAGGTACAACTTTCTTATGCTGAAGATGAAGAAACAGCTCTTAGAGGTGCTTATGAACAGTGGCGTACGAATATTTTTCAAAGTCCGGTATTAGCAGACCTCCGCAGTCCCCAGCAGTTTGATGCAATGGCAAAATTTGTGAAACCAGAGGATATGTATGAATATGTGCGGATTTCCGCTGATCCCCAACGGCATATTGAGTGGTTGCAACAGTATGTAGAACTAGGTTTTACGGAAATTTATCTGCACAACGTCAACAAAGAACAGCAGAGGTTTATTCAAGTCTTTGGTGAGCAGGTTCTCCCAACACTCGTAGAAGAACGGCAAATAGTTTTGCAAGTTTAGTTTTATGCATTAATAAATCGTTGCAACTATTAAGTTGAAAATGATGTGCTACCAATGACGGATGTCAAGATTTACCAAGTCCCTCAGGATCAAGTAAGTGTTTAAATATTCATTGCCTATGTCCAAATAGACTGATATTCTAGTTTTTTACTTCTCATTCTCAAAGGAGGATCTATGAACGGAAAATTTTGTTTTCTCGCTTCATCTATTGGACTTAGCCTACTTCTAGGAGCCTGTGAACCTGCTGCACAAACCCCAACAGCACCACCAGCAGCAACTCCAACAGGAGCACCACCAGCAGTACCACCAGCTGCGACTCCAACTGTCCCCCCGGCTACGCCTTAACAAAACTTTTTTCTGACTTGAGATTTCTCAATTAAAGGTTGTGTCACTTTGTCAGCTTTAATAGAAGCTTGCGTAGTGGCACAAAATTACTATTAGTGATACCAGTAGCTAATAATATTTACCAATGGAGCTACTCATTACTATTTTGGCGTGGCTTGGTGCGTAGGCGTAGCCCGCACTTCAACTTGGCTCAGTGACCATCGTAGACATCGCCTTATTCATTGGGTTTAGCCTAATAGTTGTCTTCTATCTTCGGGGAGCTTTCCGCGATTACATTGATTATAGAGCCATCAATGTTCCCAGCCCTCATGAACGCCACTTTGCTGTGGCTTTAGGCAGCTTATCTAATTCTTTGAATACAACTGGTTGCGTCACCAATTTCTGGAAGGTGCTGTGGTATCTGTTCTAGAAGAAATGTTCATGCAGCATTGGGCATCTGCTCGCGGCACAGTAGACTTGGGTGCAGAAAATTTTTGTCCTGTGCTCCACCAGTTGACTCAATGATTCTGGTAACTCCGGGTGACGCCCCTTCTAATCTCTCTTCTGCCATCAGAGCTTTGTTTACTACGGCTATCTTTGCAGCCCAAGAGCGAGTTTGGATTGCTAGTCCTTACTTTTTGCCAGACCATCAATCGCGCCAAGCGCTAATCACAGCTAAAAAAAGGGGAATAGAGGTGCATATCCTGACTTGTGGGCCACGCAACGATAAAAAATTGGTTTATTACGCCTCCGTTGAACTTTACGGCTACTTATTGCCAGCAGGAATCAAAATTTCCGAGCATCAACCGAGTATGCTGCACGCTAAGTGTTTGCTAGTTGATGATAAATGGGTGAGTACTGGTAGTGTTAACTTCGACCCACGCAGTTTTTTTCATAATGATGAACTGGATATTTCTACAGCTGAGTCGCAAATGGTGCAACATATCGAGCAGCTTTTCCACACTGGCTTTGAACGCAGCAAACTAGTGAGTATGACAGACTGGCAAACTCGACCCTTGTGCCAGCGAATTGTGGACATTTAGTTTTGTTTTTGCAATCGCAACTTTAGAGATTACTGTTCACTTATTTTTATATTTTTCTAGACTAGCCCTTTGAAGGTGAGTAAAAAATCCTCAAAAATTTATCAAATTTTAGGCTTTTCATCTTTGTGTCTTAGTGCCTTAGTGGTTCAAAAGTCAATTTTTTCACCACTAAGATACAGCGAAAAGTCTGAGCGGAGGCTTTCGACGCGGGAGACGCAATCATGCGAACGGGGTTTCCCAACCTAGGAACGCCACTTGCTACAAGCCGGGAAACCCGTCCAACGCAGTGGCTCAACTTTTCAAGACAGGCATCAGAACTTTTCAAGAGAAAGACACCAAGAAAAATACATTACACCTTGAAAGAGATAGTCCTATTTTCTTTTCAAATATCGTCAAATAAACAAATTATGAGAATCAATGTTGGCCCCCCAAACTTAACAATTAATCACGGCAGAACCTTTATGGTATCTGACTTAAGTGGCAATATTAATACTGAAACTCAGCAAGGCATTTTTGCAGACGATACTCGGTTTTTGAGTTACTATGCCTGTTATATCAACGGTAAAAATTGGATACGTGCTACCTCTGCAACAACTGCTTATTATGCAGCTCGAATTTATCTCATCAACCCAGAATTTAAAACTGATGATGGCTTATATACCAAGGGTACTCTATCACTAATAATTAGTCGGGTTGCTAGCGAGGGTATCCGTGAAGAGTTGCAGTTGACTAACCACGGACTGAAAAAAGTTCATTTCAATCTTGAGATTGCGCTGCGTTCAGATTTTGGTGACATTTTTGAGGTATCGGCTCAAAACATTGTGCGTCGCGGATATATTGAAACGCAATGGCATAAAGACAAAAGTGAACTGGTGACTACCTACACTAATGGCGATTTTTTCCGCTGTCTGAGTTATCGCTTAGCCAGTTGTCCTGTGCAACCTCATTACGGCAATGGGCGGATTATTTTTGAAATTACTTTAGAACCTGGTGCTACTTGGGATACTTGTTGCCTTTATACCTTGGCAGATAATAAACGCGTCCGCAGACCATTAGACTTAGCTTACCAAAAAGCGATTGAGACAAGATTAGGCCAAGTTCAACAACTATGGCGAAATAAAGTTACTGATGTTACCTCTGCTAATGAAGATATTAATCGACTTTACCGCCAATCAATAGAAGATTTAGGGGCATTGCGATTGTATGATTATCAATTTACTGAGGATACTTGGATACCTGCGGCAGGTGTACCTAGATTTGTAACTTTATTTGGTCGAGATAGTTTGATTATTAGCCTACAAAATATGATTGTGCATCCTGGTTTTGTCAAGGGTACGTTGCAAAAATTGGCACAATTCCAGGCAAAAGAGTGGGATGATTGGCGGGATGCTGAACCAGGCAAGATTTTGCACGAGATTCGCATGGGTGAACTGGCGTATTTTAATAAGATACCGCACACTCCCTATTATGGTGCTGCCGATACCGCGCCTTTGTTTTTAATTGCCTTGCACGAAGCTTGGAAATGGCTAGGGGATGAGTCGCTGTTGCGAGACTATCGGGATGTCGCGCTGCGTTGCTTGCAATGGATTGAACAGTATGGTGATTTAGATAGCGATCGCTTTCAAGAATACCAAAAACGTTCCAAAGATGGACTAGATAATCAAAGTTGGAAAGATTCGGGTGATGCGATCGTCTATCCTGATGGTAGTCAAGTGAATCCTCCCAAAGCATTATGCGAACTCCAAGGCTACGCTTTTGATGCATATATGCGAATGGCAGAAGCTTTTAATTTTTTAGGAGAAAGCAATTACGCTAGTGAACTACGCACCAAAGCCACCGAATTGCAAGCACAATTTGAGAAGCAGTTTTGGTGTGAAGATTTAGGCTTTTATGCTTTAGCTCTTGACTCTGAAAAACAACCCGTTCGCGCGATCGCTTCCAATCCAGGTCATTGTCTTTGGAGTGGTATAGTTAGTCCTGAACGGGCAGCGCGTGTTGTCAAAAGACTTCTGCAAGCAGATATGTGGAGTGGTTGGGGAATTCGCACAATATCTACCCAAAACCCTGCATATAATCCTTTTTCTTATCATTTGGGTTCAGTTTGGCCTCATGATAATGGTATCATTGCGATGGGATTTAAACGTTATGGTTTTGCCAAAGAAGTAGCGCAGGTTGCAAACGGAATTTTTGATGCAGCTAAATATTTTGCAAGCTACCGTCTACCAGAACTCTATGCTGGTATTGAGCAAGAACCAGGAGCATTTCCAGTTCCCTATCTAGAAGCGAATGTGCCGCAAGGTTGGGCAGCTGCATCCGTTTTTCAACTTTTGCAAGCGTTGCTCGGTTTACAAGCAGATGCTCCCAATGGGCAGCTTTATGTTGATCCACATTTACCAGAATGGTTGCCTAATATTACCCTGCGTCAGGTTGAAATTAACAATGCACTTGTTGATTTGCAGTTTTGGCGTGAAGGCGATATTACTCGTTGGGATGCTTCTGTTACTAGTGGTGAGGTAAATGTTAAACAGCAAGCTTGGCAACTTTGGCATAATTCTACTAACTTTTCTTAACTAAGTGTGTAAATAAATTAAAGTTTGTAGTCGGAACTTTAGTCCTGATAATCTTTGTTTTGGGAGCATCTCACTTTTTGCTGCTCTGATTAATGATGACAATACAAACATTAATCAAAAATCTTTTGTAAAAACTGAATATGAGTAGCAAATCAACTTTGAGATGGATAAATCAATCTCATGAGGAGTAGAACCATATTTTACTAATAGGAGTGTGGTTAGGATTATTGTGCGATCGCATTGCCACAATGACGAAGTTTTCACCCAATGCTGTCACTTTTTGCTCACATTCGTTTTACATATTAAATCTAGATGGCATAGTTTTAAAACTTTAATTCTTAACATACTCAACATTACAAGTACTTTATGTCAAGAATTAACATAATAGCAGCAAGTAAGTACTTATGCTCAAGAGGTAAGTGATATGGTGGTGAAAGAATTTTTAGGACAACATACACCAGGCGAGATAAATCCTAATTTTTTGAAATTGAGTGAAACAAACTTAGCTAGAGTAATGAGTACAGAAAAATCTGATAGCGAAAAGCTGAGTGGAGATAATATAAGTGCAGCAACAACTCCCGATTTATCTCTGATTTTCGCTCCTATTGTATTATTCGCAATGGCAGGGATAGTTATTTTTCATAAGCGTAGTCTGTTTCATCAGAATAATAAGCTAAATAATTTACATCAATCACCCTGTAGAAATTGCCGTTTTTTTTCTAACAACAATTATCTTCAGTGTGCAGTAAATCCTTCCACTGTTTCTACAAAAGCATCAATTAATTGTTGTGATTATAGTCCTTTAAGAAATAGAAAGTTTTTTTGGGGTTTCAAAAGTTCTGATAATAAACCTAATTAATTAGTGCAATAAAGTAAATTGCTATAGTATTTTTCGGTCAAATCAAGAGGTTCGTGATGTGGATTTTTAAATGAAAAAACTCTAAAACTACTCTAAATTATATTTTTCATCTTGAGATTTTGCAACTTGATTATTAGTACCACTTGAGTTGTCTGTCTGCAAGTGACTTTTTAACAAAGCGATCATACTTTCGGAAAGTTGAGATAAGGAATTTTCTAGTTTAGGTGAAAGTTCCAATGGTAAGCTTCCAGAACGTAAATTTAGAGAGCGTTGGGGAAAGGGAATATGAATATTCTCTTGTCGCAGTATTTCATCAATCTGAAAATATAAATCGCTCTTAATTTGAAACTGCTTCCGGGGTTTGGAAATCCAGACTAATAACTGAAAATTTAAAAAATCCTCACCATATCCTTGAAACCAAACAAGAGGTGTTGGTTTTTTTAATACATCATGATTTTCACGTGCTACTTTTAATAATGCAGAGCGTATAGTATTGATATTGACTTCATAAGCCACACGCACAGGTAATACTAGACGAGATGTCGAACTCTGATGGTTCCAATTTACTACTTCTGTATCTAATAAACGCGAATTAGGCACAATCACTACTATGTCATCTAAAGTACGAATATAAGTACTGCGTGCATTTAAGCGCTCTACTGTTCCCATAAACTCACCAATTTTTACAAAGTCACCAACTGCAATAGCACGCTCAAAGGTAATTACAAAACCGCTAACCAACTCTTTAGCAACTCCCTGTAAGCCAAACCCGATCGCCACACCAAATACACTGGCTAATATTGCTAATGAACTGATATCTAAACCCCAAATTTGCAGCAATAAAACTGTACCAATAAAAATCAAAGTATAATGGGTAGCAACGGCAATTGATTCTTGAACACCACGGCTAACATTAGTAATCCGTAATACGCGCGATCGCAACAAATTAGTGAGAGTTCCAGCAACAGCCAAAACTCCAAAAAATAAGCTGATCAAGATAATTATATTGATTACTGAATAAGAACTTTCTCCAATAGTAATTACTGGTGATGTTAAGCTCATCAAAAGAATATTGGCAATGCGCCTACTCCATTCTCGTGTGAAAGGAAATAAGTCAGTAATATAAATAGTTGTTCCGATCCATAAAAGCGATCGCACTACAACCAGCGTCAATTGTAAAAATAATTCAATTCCTTTGGGTTGCGCTCCCGTTTCGGGATGATTTGCTTCTCTAGGAACCAGCCGGCGTAACCAATAGCGCCAAACCCAACCTAAAATTAAATGGAGAGCGATCGCACCAAATACAGATAAAACTATTAGTAATATTGCTCTCCAAAAATAACTTAATTTTCGTTCTTCTTGACCTTGCTGAACCGCTTCAGTAATTCGTTGCACCCAGATTTTTGCTTGTTCATCTTTTGTTCTACCCGTAGGAGTGTCTTGTTGTGTTACTGTCAGTAGGTGGCGGTTATTCACCAAAATTACAGGTAATTGATTACTTTCTACAATCTCCACCTTTACAGAATTTGGGGAACGAACAGCTTCTCTTAAAATTAAGTTGGCATCAGCAGCGCGGTTTTCAGCACTAAATTGTCCGGCTTCAGTGACTTCAAATAACTTGCGGCCATCTACTGTAATAATATCTATTGGTGTTGATTGAGCTTGCACAGATATTTCAGTAGTTAAAAGGCATCCTAAAAGCATGAGTGCAACAATTATCAAGATGACAACAGCATTCCGAAATCGATGAAAGTTATTCATAAAATCGTGAAAACTTCTACAAAAAAATTTATCTGAGGCATTGAGAAAAACTTACGAGAATACCAAAAAATAAATCATTTATTAGTTCTAGTGGCTGATACTGATAAAATTCGCAGTAAAAATAAGGGAATCAGCAGAGGGAGTGAAACAAAAATTACTCCAGTCCCTACTTCTTCACTCCTGATGAATCACAGTCATTTTTGAATCACATTTACTTTTAATACTATATCTATATATAGATGTAATTTGTAATCAAACAGATAATCATAGGTTTAAAAAGAGAGGAATACTCATGATAGGTCTAATCCTTACTTGGTTAGTTACTGCTGTAAGCTTCTTGATTATTGCTAAACTGCCATTTTTAGGAATTGAAATAGACAGTTTTGGTAAAGCAGCAATTTCTGCCGTAGTTTTTGGACTCTTGAATGCTATTCTGTTGCCAATTCTTACCTTGTTTACCTTACCATTTATTATCATTACATTAGGGCTATTTTTCTTTATTTTGAATGCCATAATCTTTGGCTTAGCAGCAGCTTTAGTACCTGGTTTTAGATTGCGTCATGGCTTTTGGAGTGCTTTGCTTGGTTCAATTTGCTTGACAATCATCAACTCAATACTTTTAAGAATTGTGGCTCAAATTGCCTAAAGAAAATGTAATATGAAAAAATACTCTTTTCAGTAGGAATAGTTGATGAAATCATTTTTCTGGCAGCCTGTTGTTTGGTTTTTCACAGCAGTTTTACTAGTATCTACTCTCTTTGCTTGTCAACCTCAACAGGTAACAGAGTCGCCTTCAACCACTACAGCAACTCCTATACAAACCACCACTACACCCGTAACAAATACACGTCCCGTAGCTGTTCTTAATAACCAACTCAGTGCAAATCCGGCTCAATTACCGCCATTACCTTACGCTTATAACGCACTAGAGAAAGCCATTGATGCAGAAACCATGAAACTGCATCATGATAAGCATCATGCAGCTTACGTCAATAACCTCAACGATGCCTTAAAAAAATATCCGCAACTACAAAATAGCAGTGTGGAATCATTGTTACGCGATTTAAATAGTGTTCCTGAAGATATTCGGACAACAGTACGTAATAATGGTGGCGGTCATCTTAATCATACGATTTTTTGGCAAATTATGAGTCCTCAAGGTGGTGGACAACCAACAGGAAACATTGCCCAAGAAATTAACCAAAGCTTCGGTAGTTTTGATGCATTTAAGAAACAGTTTAATCAAGCAGGAGGCGATCGCTTCGGTAGTGGTTGGGTTTGGTTAGTGCGTAATCCCCAAGGTCAGTTGCAAATCACCAGTACACCAAATCAAGATAGCCCAATTACAGAAGGCTTGTTTCCAATTATGGGTAATGATGTATGGGAACACGCTTACTACCTAAGATATCAAAATCGCCGTGCTGACTATTTAAATAACTGGTGGAATGTAGTCAACTGGACGGAAATCAACAGACGCGCCGAAGCCTCACGCCAAAAGACTTAGAAAGTTATCAGTAAACGGTAAACAGTAAACATAATTGAGTTTAAGAGGATGTTTGTAAAGTCTAAGATGGTATAAAAATGTCATTCTGAGTGGAGCAAAGCGTAAGGAAGAATCTAGGTTTTTGACCACATATTGAGATGTTTCATTCCGCTACGCTGCATACCCTGCGGGAAGCAAGCTACAACATGACAGACAAAGACCCTTTTAAAACATCCTCTAAGAGAAACCACTAAGGGGGCGCTCACTGACAACTGAAAACCCAAAGCCGATTAGTACGAGGCGCTATCTAGCGGATTTAAATCCCCCAACTGTTTACTGTTTACTCTTTACTGTTTACTGTTTTCAGACGCAAGCGTAATAGGAGCACCATTAGTTAGGTTGAGAATGCCTGAAACCACAATTTTTTCTCCAGCTTTTAATCCTTCAAGAATTTGATAATTATTCCCTTCAATTGCTCCCAACTTCACGCGTTTTTGCTGAGCCACCAAAGACGGCGCTCCAGGTTTGGGCTGTTCTGGCGTTTGAGCCACAAATACAAAAGTCTCCCCACCCAAGCGAGATATTGCGATAACTGGAATTTTAATTCCAGGGCGTTCCTCCCAGATTACTTTTGTTTCTATTGACTGACGATTAATCAGTTGATTCCTGGAATTGCCAAAGTTGGCTTTAGCCAAAACTGTTTGCGAATTGGAAGTAGCATCAGGGGAGATGAAACTCACCTTACCCGTTGCTGTGGGTTTGCCTTGAGCATCCAGCATTTGCACTGGTAATCCCAACCGCAACCGTTTAGACTCGTTGAGCGGTATGGATATATTCAACTCTAAAGAATCGTTTTTAGTGAGTGTGGTAAGTTGATCTCCTTTGGCCACATACTCTCCTACCTTTACTGGAATATCACCGAGAGTGCCACTAAAAGGAGCAAAGACATTTGTATATTGTAGTTGCACTTGTGCTGCCTGAACTTGAGCCGCTGCCTGATTTACTTGCGATCGCGCCTGAGCAATCTCTTCAGAACGGGGGCCATTCACCTGCTGCTTTAAGTTTTGTCTTTGTTGTTCAAGGGCCGCACCCAGGGCGCTGACATCAGAACTTCTACTTTGACGTAGTTGTTCTAAACGTTTTTGAGCTGCGACAAGCGCAGCTTCCGCACTGCGCTGTTCTCTGGTATATCCTTCTAACGAATCTTGGGAAATTGCCCCCTCTTTTCTTAGTTGTTCGTAGCGTTTTGCTCGTGACTTTGCTAATTCCAAATCGGATTTAGCTGACTCAATTTGAGCTTCAGCCTGAGCAATTTCTGCTGGTTGTGATCCGGCTTGAGCATCTTTAAGGCGAGCTTCAGCTTGAGCTAGCTGAGCTCTTACTTGAGCAATTTCTTCTGGACGTGTACCTGCTTTGAGTTCAGCAAGATTTGCACGAGCTTGTTCTAGTGCTGCTTTCCTTTGTTGTAGCTGGGCTGCGGCGTCATCACTTTGCAGACTTATGACAACTTGTCCTTGCTTGACGCGATCGCCCTCTTTAAAGAAAATTCGAGTAACTCGTCCTTCAATCTGTGGTTTCAATTGCACTGAGCGTGGAGCCTCTAATGTGCCAACAAATACCGAACTTTCCTGTACAGTTCCAGCCTCCACAGTTGCTAATCTTACAGGAATTCCCATAGGTTTACTACCAGCAGCCCCATTACTTGAGCGTGCATTACTAGCACGGCTATGCCACAACCACCAACCAAAACCTACACCTGCAATCAACAACACGATTCCCAATATCAAAGGCCAACGCCGCTTTTCAGGTGGCTTGGGCGGTTTCTCTGGCTCTGGGGGTAACTCTTGTTGTTCAGGCTGACTGAAATCAATAATAGCCAGCTGTTCTGTTTCAATCGGAACCTGGGATTCAGGGAACTCAGAATTAGACATCTTGTTTTTCTCATTTTTTAGATTTTGACTTTGGCAATCTACTCTAATCTGAAAAAGCTTTATTTACAGCACATTGGGACTTCTGCTCTTTTATAGCCGTAGTCACATAGGTTAGGAAAGTGCTGAGTGATGAGTCAAGAGTAGAGACGCGATTAATCAGTAGAGACGCGATGAATCGCGTCTGTACAAGGGTCAAGAGTAGAGACGCGATGAATCGCGTCTGTACAAGGGTCAAGAGTAGAGACGCGATTCATCGCATCTGTACAAGGGTCAAGAGTAGAGACGCGATTAATTGCATCTGTACAAGGGTCAAGAGTAGAGACGCGATTAATTGCATCTGTACAAGTAATTAATCCCCAATTCCCAATTCAAACATCCACAACCGATCCCTGAGAATCCAACTTGGGCAAGATACCTAAACTTGATGCTTGGTTGGCAACAACATGAGAGAATAATCCCTCGTAGCGATCAAGTGCTTGCTCCAAAGAATAGTTTTCTACAGCAAATCGTCTGCCTTTTTTACCTAACTTTCTCCCTAGAGCCGGATTGGTATATAAATCCTGCACTGCATCTGCCAAAGCATCGGGTGATTCTGGCTCAACAACTACACCACCACCACTCAGTTTAATTGCTTTCGCAGCAGTGCCAGTGTCGGGAACTGAACCGACAATTGGCCGACCACTCGCTAGCAGCAGTGGTATTTTGGAAGGCATGTTGAATGAAATTACATTACGCTTTTGCACAATCAATCCCACATCGGCTGCTGCGAGCATTTGGGGTAGTTTGTCTCGTGGTTGCAACGGTAGCAACAGAACGTTATCTGCCCTATTTAATAAACAATATTTCTGCAATCTTTGCAATGCTCTTGATTCACCGACGATCACAAAGACAATTTCTTTGATTTGACGCAAGCGGACTGCTGCTTCTATTACTGTTTCTAAACCTTGTGTGAGAGCAATATTGCCTGAATAGAGTACTACAAATTTTCCATTTAGTTGATGGGCTGTTCTCCAGGAGTTGTTTTCTTTGGGCAAAGGGTAGATGAAGTTTACATTCACCCAATTAGGAATACAAACAATTTTATTAACAGGTACTCCCTTACTCACTAAATTCTCACTAAACCCATCAGTGATGACGCTAATGGTGTGTGCAGTCCGATATGCAAATTTCTCTAGAGCTGCAAGTGCTTGGATCATTTTCTGATTTTTTAGCAGCCCGACGCGCACGGCTGCTTCTGGTAAGATATCTTGCACATTTAGCACTACTGGACAGTTATATAGCCAGCTAAGTAGAGTTGCTGGCATTGTAACTAGTAGAGGTGGAACTGTTAATATAATGACATCGGGTCGTTTACCTTTGAGAGCTTGTGGCAAGCTGGCGAAAACAAAGCTCAACTCTAGGAGCAGCCGATCCACAAGGTTGGGTTTAGACTTAATCCGTAAGTAACTCCGCTGGATAGTGACGCCATTTTTTTGTTCAGTAACATACCACTTACCCTGATACCCATCGTAAATTTCGCGCTGAGGATAGTTGGGCATTCCTGTAATCACCCGCACTTCATGACCCCGCTCCACCAGTCCTTCTGCTAGTTCAGTCATTAAGGGAGCAATGCCAATCGGCTCTGGATGATAGTTGTAGGAATAAATCAGAATGTGCATGAGCTATTTGTGAGTTTCGTGAAAACAGCGTGAGATGGTTGGATTTATTCCTAATTTCAGTGGGGGCTGCTACTTTTTTTCTAATTTATGACAGTACTTAGTCTAGTTGATTTTGGCTAATGCCTTAATTTACACTTGGGGGATTGTAGCATTATATTCAAGCTTGTGCATGTGACCGACATTACGCACTTGAAACTGGCACATGGAGTGTTTTTAACGACGCAAGTCACAAGCTTGTAGGGTAGGCATTGTAATGCCCACCCGACTCTAGCTACTCTGGCTGCTTTGCGTATGGGTATTGTCGAATTTGTAGTTCTGAGCATGAAGTTCCGAGTTCTGAGCATGAAGTTCCGAGTTCTGAACACCAAGTTCCAAGTTCTGAGCACCAAGTTCCGAGTTCTGAGCACCAAGTTCCGAGTTCTGAGCACCAAGTTCCGAGTTCTGAGCACCAAGTTCCGAGTTCTGAGCACCAAGTTCCGAGTTCTGAACACCAAGTTTCGAGTTCTGAACACGAAGTTCCGAGTTCTGAAGGTGAAAACTGGAGTTTTGAGCTTTAATAGACCTGCCTAAAGTTGAGGGTGAAGACCTTAGCAATAAAGCGCATACTACAAACCTATTTGGCAAGGTACACTGTTGAAAATAAAGAGACGTTGCATTGCAAAATAATGTAGAGACGTTGCAATGCAACGTCTCTACATGTTATGTATGTCACATTTTTTTAATTGGTATAAGTTTATTGTGAAACATATAGTAGAATTTCCTTTAGAAAGCGGCGAATCCATCCTGATAGAAGTGGATGAACCGGCACAAATTGACGATCGCATTAGCTTAGGAGATAAAGTGATCGAAAAAGCTACGCAGACTTTCGAGTCAGCTTTATCAACCGTCAAGCCTGTAGCTAATGCAATCATTGCGAAGATGAGCAGCCTCCACCAGCCAGCAGATGAAGTAGAAGTTAAGTTTGGCATTAAAATCAGCGCTCAACTAGGTGCAGTTGTCGCTTCTGGCAATGGTGAGGTCAATTATGAAATTACTCTGAAGTGGAAACGGGAGTCATCAGATGACCGCACCGCTTGAGTTGTCTGTTGTCAGAATTTATTCCAACAGTGGCAAAGTAATCGGTGCTGGCTTCTTATCCCAAAAGTATATCCTTACCTGCGCCCATGTGATTGCTGATGCTTTGGGACTTCCAAGAAAAACTACCCAAATGCCAGATGCAGAAATCACCGTGGATTTTCCTCTAGTGGCGGCTAAACAACTGCTCAAAGCTAAGGTTGTTTTCTGGCTACCTGTGAATCCTGATGTGGAAGTAGAAGATATTGCAGGTTTGGAATTAAAACATTATCCCTTAGATCAAGCTCTACTCGCGCCATTAATTACATCTGATGATTGGGCGGGACATCCTTTACGAGTGTTGGGTTTTCCAGCGGGACAACCAGATGGTGTTTGGGCTACTGGCGTCTTACGTGGACGCACAGCTAAAGGTTGGGTGCAGCTAGAGGATGTGAAACAACCAGGTTATCGGCTAGAGCCTGGTTTCAGTGGTGCACCGATATGGGATAGTGAGCTTCAGGGTATAGCAGGAATAGCAGTAGCGGTAGACATCAACCGACCAGAAGCCAAAGTTGGGTTTATGATTCCTACACAGGTGTTGGTGAATGCGTGGCCTGTGTTGCGTGAGCAAGCGATCGCTTCTTGTCCTTATCGCGGTTTATTTCCTTTTCGGGAAGAAGATAAAAGTTTTTTCTTTGGGCGGGATATTTTCACCCAGAAACTTGTAGATACAGTCCCAAAACAGTCATTGATAGCGGTGATTGGGGCGTCTGGTAGTGGTAAATCCAGTGTAGTGTTTGCGGGTTTAATTCCTAATTTACGCCAGCAAGATAACTGGCTGCTCGAATCTTTTCGTCCAAAAACGCATCCTGTAGATGAACTCGCAGCAGTAATTGTGCGCTTGCGTGAACCAGATAAAGGAAAGACGCAACAAGATATTGATGCAGGAAAATTAGCTTGTGGGTTGCGAGCAGGACAACTAGCAGCACATACTGTTTTATCCCGAATTTTGTCTGAGAACGAGGATAAGCGCCTGTTGCTGGTAGTCGATCAATTTGAAGAACTTTACGCTTCTTGCTCAGATATTAAGGAGCGCCAATTATTTTTAAATCAATTACTAGAAGCCGCTGAACTGGTAGAGAATTTTACCCTTTTGCTGACTCTGCGGGCTGATTTTTTGGGGTATGCGCTTTCTGATCGTTGCTTTGCCGATGCTTTGCAGAATGCTGATTTAAAACTTGCTCCAATGAACCAACAAGAATTGCAGCAGGCGATCGCTCAACCTGCAAACAAGCAAGGGGTAAGGTTAGAAGAGGGTCTTGCAGAGCGGATTCTCAACGCGGTGATAAATTCACCAGGGAATTTGCCATTACTAGAGTTTACTTTGACGCAACTATGGGCAAAACAGCAAAATCGCCAGATGACTCATGCTGCTTATGAAGCCATCGGCGGTGTCGAAAAGTCGTTGGCGAACCATGCAGAAGCCGAGTTTGCGAAGTTCAAGCCAGAGGAACAACAACAAGCGCAGCAAATATTTGTCCAGCTAGTACGGCCTGGGGAAGGTACAGAAGACACCCGCCGACTAGCTACTAGAAATGAGGTAGGAGACAATAATTGGGATTTGGTTAAGCGTCTAGCGGATGCGCGGTTAGTGGTGACTGGACTTGATGAAACTGTTGGTAAAGAAACAGTAGAGATTGTCCATGAAACCTTGATTCGGGAATGGGGACGATTGCATGGATGGATGGAAAGCGATCGCTCTTTTCGCACTTGGCAAGAATTACTGCGCTCTAGAATGCGCCAGTGGGAAAATACTGGCAAAGATGAGGGGCCATTACTGCGAGGTGTCCCGTTAGGACAAGCTGAAAACTGGCTCAAGCAGCGGCGAGAGGAATTGAGCCAAGCAGAGCAAGATTTTATTCAGCAGAGTTTAGCATTGCGCGATCGCGATCGGCAGCAAAAAGAACAGCGCCGCAAACTCACTCTATTTGGGCTAACCAGTGGTTTAGTAGTAGTCTCAATCCTGGCTATGGTTGCATTTTGGCTACGATGGACAGCTGAAGTTGAAGGCTTAGGAGTCACTGCTTTAAAAAATTTTGAGTCTGGCGCTGGAGAAATTGAGGCCTTAGTGTCAGCAATGGCAGCCGGACAAGAAGTCAAAAAGATGGCTTTTTGGAATCATCAATGTTTGCAAGACTGTCCAGCCACAAGTCCGCTGCTAGCTTTGCAGAAGATTTTAGATCATATTTATCAAACAAATCAAATCAATACTTATCAAAGAGGTATCAACAGTATTCGTTTTCTGAAAAAGGAAAAACAAGAGGAGTTAATTGTTGCTGGTGGAGAAAATGGCACAGCTACGTGGCGAAATTTCCAGGGAAATGAATTGAAAAAGCCTAAATTGCACAATAACAGTATCAAGAGTATCGATTTTAGTGAAGATCTAACAATATTGGCTACAGGTGCAACTAACGGTTGGGTAAAACTGTGGAATGTCTCGACAAGTCAGCAGTCACCTTCCTTAATAACATCTATGCATCATAAATGTGTTAATGGAAAACAATTAGGAGAATACGACCGACCAAAAGACGGTGATAAATGTAGCATTAACAATGTTCGTTTTCTTCCCAAGAGCAACCTACTGGCAACAACTGGGGATGATGGCAAAGTCAAGCTGTGGCGTTTCAACGGAGAACCTGTTTTAACAATAGATGCCCATCAGGGAAGTATCAAAAGTCTCAATCCTAATCTTGATAATATTCAGCAATTTGCCACAGCTGGAGAGGATGGCTTGGCAAAGCTTTGGGATATCAAAGGGACAGAATTGGCAACATTTAAGGGTCATGAATGCAGCGTCAAAGATCCTAAAAAATGTAGTGTTAATAGTGTCTGGTTTTACCCCAAGAAACAGCAAGTTGCTACTGCTGGAGATGATGGTACAGTTCGGCTGTGGAATCTTGCTGGTGAAGAACTAGCAAAATTTGAGGCTCACCCTGAAGGTGTTGAGACAGTTCGTATTCGCAACGATGGTTTGATTGCTACATCAGGTAGCAATGGCAAAGTTCGGCTATGGAATAATTTCAAGGGAACACTACAAGCAGAATTTCTGGGTCATCAGGGTAGTGTTGTGAGCATCCGGTTTAATGAAGGGGGCGATACTCTTGCCACCGCTGGAAAAAATGATGGTACGGTAAGAATCTGGGCAGTTCCAGGAAAATCATTAATCAAACCCAAAAATCCCTTAACTAAATTAAGGGGGCACGAAAAAGCTGTTGGTAGTGTCCGTTTTAGCCCAGATGGTAAGTTAATGGTTACAGCTTCAGATGATGACATCATTAGGCTTTGGAACCTCCAAGGAAAGCTGATAAGACAATTCAAAGCCAATCAAGGCGGTGTCAGCAGTGTGCGTTTTAGCCCAAAAGAAGCAGAAAACCTGATTGTTACAGGTGGAAAAGATGGCACAATTAAGCTCTGGACGCGCACTGGAGAATCTTTAAAGCCTTTGAAACCTTTCGAGGGACATTCTCAAGCAATACGAAGTATCAATTTTAATAATGAAGGAGATAGACTTGTTACTGCTGGAGATGATGGCATGGCGAAACTGTGGGATCTTAAAGGAACCAAGTTGCAAGAGTTTCCGCATACAAGCAAAATCGAGACTACCAGATTTAGTCCAGATGGCAAGCTGGTAGCTACAGTTGGAGAAAATGGAACAGCGTTACTGTGGAATATTAATGGTAAGCCGTCTAAACAATTAACAGGTCATAAGGGCTATGTTAATACTGTCGGTTTTAGCCCTACAGAAAATAAACTGGCTACAGCTGGAGATGACGGTACTGTTAGGCTGTGGGATTATGCAGGAAATCAGTTAAAAGAATTTCAGACTTATGAAGGCAGAGTCACACAAATAACTTTCAGTCGGGATGGCAAGCTGCTAACTACATCTTCAGCAACCTATACAACTAGGCTATGGAATTTATCAGGGCAACAAGTAGCAGAATTTACAGGTCATCAAGGCAGTGTGAGAAGCGCAGATTTTAGCCCGGATAGCAAACTACTAGCTACAGCCAATGAGGACAAGACAGCAATTGTGTGGCGCGTTAGAGGATTAGATGAATTGCTGCATGAAGGGTGCGATCGCCTCAAAGATTACTTTGTAACTTATCCCGAAGAAAAGAAAAAACTTGATGTGTGTCGTTGAAGTACTTGTCTAATCGAAATTCTCAGTCGGGAAAGAACAACTAGTAGCGAGTTACTCAAAAAATTACTGCGGAATTATTTGGGTGCGGCTCTTTTAAAAAGAGGGAGTGCCAAGGCAGTATCCTAGTTAGTAAGGGTTTAGAGAAAGGAAAATGTTAGCCAGTTACATCGACAAAGCAATGGAATTCGCCATCTACGAAATCATTGAGGACGATCAAACCTATTGGGGTGAAATTCCAGATATACAAGGAGTTTGGGCAAACCAACCAACCCTAGAAAGCTGTCGTCAGGAATTGCGAGAGGCGCTGAGTGATTGGCTTGCCCTTCGTCTTAGATTAGGATTACCCATTCCTGTTATTGCAGAAATTAACCTAAATCTCTTCACTGAACCTCTGATCACCGCTTAAGGATGCCCAAACTAACCCCCATATCTTGGCTTGACCTAGTTCAACGACTACGCCAACTTGGTTTTGAGGGGCCTTACTCTGGCGGGAAACATCCTCAAATGCGTCGTAATGACCTAACGGTAATTATTCCTAATCCTCATCAGAGCGATATTAGTGTAGGACTCTTGCAGCGCATTTTACGTCAAGCAGGCATTACGCGGGAAGAATGGTTTGGAGAATAGGAATCGATAAACTGGCGATCGCTAAGTGCCGCCCCTTGTCAAACGCATTTGTCAAATCAACTTTCAATATCTAACAGATATATAATTTTGGTGGTACAAAAGTTTGTGTAGCATTTAAGTAATAAATATTACTAAAAATCGCTATCACTTAACTAGTCTAATATTGTATATCTTTTGTGTAATATTCTGATGACAAAGGTTAAGAGTGTTGATATATCAGGAAATTTAGCGTTTTTATTAGAAGTTGGTACAGAAGAATTACCTGCAAGTTTTCTTAGTCATGCCTTAGTACAGTGGCAAGAACGCATTCCTCAAAGTCTAGAAGCAAATAGTCTTAGCAGCGCATCTGTAGAAGTTTACGGTACTCCCCGGCGCTTGGCGGTACTAATTAAAGGTCTACCATCCCAGCAACCCAACCGCGAAGAGGAAATTAAAGGGCCACCCGCACAAGCAGCCTTTAAAGATGGCAAGCCAACACCCGCAGCAGTAGGCTTTGCCAAAAAGCAAGGCGTGGAAATAGACGCTTTAGAAATCCGTCCCACTGACAAAGGGGAATTTGTCTTTGTGCAAAAAAGAATTCCCGGCCGTCCTGTGGCGGAAATTTTGACAGAACTTGTTCCTCAGTGGATTTGGGGTTTAGAAGGTAAGCGGTTAATGCGTTGGGGTGATGGGGATGCCAAGTTTTCTCGACCAATTCGTTGGTTAGTAGCTTTGTTAGATGCAGAGGTGCTACCGATTGAATTAGTGAATGGTTCGGAAACGATAAAGAGCGATCGCATTTCCCAAGGTCATCGTGTTTTACATCCAGAAACCGTGACAATTACTCAAGCCACCGATTATGTAAATACTCTCCATTCTGCCTATGTTACTGTTGACCCAGCGGAACGGGCAAATTTGATTAAAAAGCAAGTGCAAGTAGCAGCGCAACAATCAGGTGGACATACAGTACTTTATCCTGATTTGTTAGAGGAAGTTACTAATCTTGTAGAATATCCTTCAGCTGTTGTTGGCAAATTTGAACCAGAGTTTTTGCAGTTACCAACTGAAGTTATTACTGAAGTTATGGTGACTCATCAGCGTTATTTTCCTGTATTTCAAGAAGGTAGTTTCCAAGAAGAATTATTGCCAAATTTCATCACTGTTTCTAATGGTGATCCTGCCAAATCAGACATCATTGCCGTTGGGAATGAAAGAGTTATCCGCGCCAGATTAGCAGATGGTCAATTTTTCTATCAAGCTGATTTAGCCAAGCCTCTAGAGAACTTTTTACCACAATTAGAAAAAGTCACTTTCCAAGAAGATTTGGGTTCTGTACGGCTCAAGGTAGATAGAATAGTCAAGATTACTGGTCAAATTAATACCCAATTACAGCTAGAGGAAAATCAAAGCCAAAAAAATCAACGTGCTGCTTTATTATGTAAAGCCGATTTGGTTACTCAAATGGTCTATGAATTCCCCGAATTGCAAGGAATAATGGGACAAAAGTATGCCTTAGCCAGTGGTGAAGATGCCGAAGTCGCAAACGCAATTTTTCAGCATTATCTACCCACGGGAGCGGGTGATATTTTGCCTGAAACTCTCACAGGTCAGGTTGTCGGTTTAGCAGACAGATTAGACACATTGGTCAGTATTTTTGGACTAGGTTTAATACCTACAGGTTCTTCAGATCCTTTTGCTTTGCGGCGGGCAGCAAATGCTGTAATTAACATTACATGGGCGGCTAATTTGCCAATTAATTTAGAAAATTTATTGCAGCAAATAATAGCAGACTTTGCAGCAGCTTACAACAAAAATCAAGGGCAATTAACTATAGCATTGCAAGAGTTTTTCTTACAACGAATTCGTACCTTATTGCAAGAAGAAAAGCAAATTGATTACGACTTGGTAAATGCAGTCTTGGGAGAAAATGACCCAGAGTATACAGAACGTACGTTACAGGATTTATTAGATGTGCGCGATCGCGCTTTATACTTGCAACAAATCCGCAACGACAACACCTTAGATAACATCTACGAAACTGTTAACCGTTCCACACGATTAGCGGCGCAAGGTGATTTGGATACAAAACAGCTAGAACCAACAAGCGTAGTCCGTCAAGAACTATTCCAAAAATCTTCTGAGGTTGCTCTGTATAATGCCTTAGTTGACTTAGTGCCACAAACTCAAGCAGCACAGCAGACACGAAATTATCAACTATTAGTAGCAGCATTAGCAAACATTGCCCCGGCTGTTAGTAGCTTTTTTGACGGGCCGGATAGCGTTTTAGTCATGGATACTGATCCTGAAGTGAAGCGTAATCGATTACATTTGCTGGGATTAGTTCGCAATCATGCCCGTGTGCTGGCTGATTTTGGGGCGATCGTCAAAAATCTGTAGCACAGGCTAACAAAAAGTTGTGTAATTTTGCTAATAAGCGCTACTATAGGGAGTGCTTAACCAGGGACTCTGCTGCAATCTATGCCTAGAGCTACTGTGATTGGATTGGGAAAGTCCGGTGTTGCTGCGGCGAGATTGTTGCAACGGGAAGGTTGGGAGGTGGAGCTAAGCGATCGCACCATCTCCGAAACCCTCCTTCAGCAACAACAAGAACTCGTTGCCGAGCAAATAACCGTTAAACTAGGTCAATCCTTAGAATTGAATGGTGCTAATTTACCCCAATTAATAGTCGTCAGTCCTGGCGTGCCTTGGGATATTCCTGTATTAATTCAGGCACGAAAACTAGGCATTGAAACTATTGGGGAAATAGAACTCGCCTGGCGACATCTGCAATCTCTACCTTGGGTAGGAATTACCGGCACTAACGGCAAAACTACTACCACAGCTTTAATTGCTGCCATTTTTCAAGCAGCAGGATTGAATGCACCCGCCTGCGGTAATATTGGCTACGCTGCTTGCGAAGTTGCTCTGTCCCTAACAGAGGGAGGGAGGGAAACTCCAATCCAAAATCTAAAATCTAAAATCCAAAATCATATTGATTGGGTAATTGCCGAAGTCAGTAGCTATCAAATAGAATCTTCTAATACTCTTGCTCCCCGTATTGGTGTTTGGACGACCTTCACACCAGATCACCTTAGTCGCCATAAGACTTTAGAGAATTACTACAACATCAAAGCTAAACTGTTGCATCAGTCTAAGTTTCAAGTTTTCAATGGCGATGATGGCTATTTGAGCAAGCTAGGTCAAAGTCATTGGCCTGATGCTTATTGGACAAGTGTCAAAGGGAAAGATTCTCTGATTGGTGAACAAGGCTTTTACATTGAAAATGGCTGGGTTGTCGAAAAGTTGACTGCATCCTCAGTACCAGCACCCGTTGTGGAAGTGTCTGCTTTACGGATGGTGGGAGAACACAACCAGCAAAATTTACTCATGGCTGTAGCAGCAGCGCGGTTAGCAAAGATTGATTGTGATGCTATTGCGCGTGCAATTCGTGAATTCCCTGGCGTCGCTCATCGTTTAGAGCATATCTGCACTTGGGAAGGCATTGATTTTATTAACGATAGCAAAGCCACCAACTACGATGCAGCCGAAGTTGGCTTAGCATCTGTGAAAAGTCCAGCAATTTTGATTGCTGGCGGAGAAGCCAAAGCAGGTGATGATACTGGTTGGCTAACAAAAATTCGCTCCTCAACTGCTGCTGTATTATTAATTGGTTCTGCCGCACCTGCGTTTGCCCAACGTCTCCAAGAGGTAGGGTATTATTCTTACGAAATTGTGGAAACGATGGAAAGGGCGGTCATCAGGTCGGCAGAATTAGCCAAGCAGTATCATGCATCTGTAGTTTTGCTATCTCCAGCTTGCGCGAGTTTCGACCAGTACCCGAATTTTGAGGTACGGGGTGATCATTTCCGCCAGTTATGTCTTGGGGCAACAGACAGAAAGTTTACTACGAAATTAGACTCTGCAAGCTCAGGTCAAGAGTCCATAGTCCGAAGTCGGTAGTTAGCTTTACTCCCCTTACGAGGATTTTCAGTTGATTGATAGCATTAGCTTCTATTATTTAGGGACGTAACTGTAATAGTTATGTCCCTAATTTTTTTCAACTAATAGAGCTGGATATTTATGTATACAAGTGATATTTTGCATCTGTGCGATGAAATTTGTGAGAAGTCGCGGTATTCAGATCCCCGACTTCTCAAAGAAAAGAAGTCGGGGATCTTGGTTCTCACTCACGAATGATTGAATTTTTGCAAACTTGGTATAAGCATAAGTGAATTAATTATGTCCCAAAAAACTATATAAGAACCTGCTGAAGACAAAATTCCATTAATTATGATGATTATAGTTATTGTTTTAAAGCCACTAATTGAGTATTAATTTACATTCACTTGACTAAAGGAGTTAAAATTATGTCTAACATCAAAGTAGAAGATTTAGATTCGCAAGCAGTTCCATTTTTTGCCCGCTTTCTAGAAGGACAATCTCCTGAAGAGTTGTCTGAAGAGGAAATGGAAGCAATCGGAGGCGGGTGTGGTGGAATAGTTACGACTCTGAAGTTTCCTTCTGATAACGAAGATGTCGTTACTAAGAAATACCCATCTGATAGCGATGAATATGCTGTTACTCAAAAGTACCCTTCAGATGGTGAAGATAGCAGCGGGTTTTAGATGAGTAGACCACAGTAGGGTAGGCATTGCAATGCTTACCCTATAAACTACTCGTTGCTCACGGGGAAAAGTCTTTGTGCGATGGCAAAAATTCCAAACAAGATGAGTTTGTCATGAATCAATACTCATCTGATAGTGAGGATTACATATAAGTTTTATAAAGTAACTGCCTACTTATTTCTAGTTGGTAGTAGGCTGCAAAAGAAAAAAACCAACACTGATTCGATATTTTATGCGCCCCTCGCGTGATGTGGTTTTGTTAATCACCCACAGCGGTGATTACTTCACAATAGATAGAGTCGCAGATGCCCTATCAAAACGGGGCGCACAACCATTTCGCTTTGATACTGATCAATTTCCGATCGCAATACAACTTCAAGCACATCTTGATCACTCTGGGAGTCATCACAAGCTAAAATATGGCGATCGCTCTATCAGCACAGAGCAAGTTCAAGCGGTGTGGATGCGTCGGATTTGGCAGCCTCAGTTAGGCACAGAATTGGCTCCACAATTTCAACAAGCCTGCATCAGAGAATCACTCACAACTTTAGATGGTTTCTGGGACAGTCTCAGGGGAGCTATGTGGGTGGATGATTTGCAGCGGATTAATGCCGCAGAGAACAAGCTACGTCAATTGAGGGTTGCTCGTGAAGTTGGTCTGGTGATTCCTCGGACTCTCGTCACAAATGACCCTGAAGAAGTACGAGAATTTTTCTTTGCGGTCAAAGGAAAGATGATTGCTAAGCTATTAACGCCTCTTTCATCTGGGATGAAAGGCTCAACTTTTTTTCTATATACCAGATTAGTTAAAGAGGAAGACTTACTGGATGCTCAAACACTGCGTTATTGTCCGATGGTCTTTCAAGAGCAAATCCCTAAACATTTGGAACTAAGGGCAGTATTTGTGAATGGAAAACTATTTGTCGGGGCGTTAGATGCGTCTCGTTATGCGGCATTTACCCAAGATTGGCGACGCGCTAAATCTGAGGATTGTGTATGGCAAACTCATGAACTTCCAACAGATGTAGTTAATTGTCTCAATGCTTTTATGGCCAGGTTTGGGCTAGTTTTTGGCGCATTGGACTTGATTCAAACACCATCAGGAGAATACGTGTTTTTGGAAGTTAATCCTACAGGCGAGTGGGGAATGCTAGAACGAGATTTAGGCTACCCCATTTCGGAAGCGATCGCTGATACCCTGCTTTCAAAAAGTCCTGAGTCATAACTCAATACTCAACACAGACGCGATGAATCGCGTCTCTACTCAGCACTCACTTGTACAGATGCGATTCATCGCGTCTCAGCACTCACTTGTACAGACGCGATTCATCGCGTCTCAACACTCACTTGTACAGATGCGATTCATCGCGTCTCAACACTCACTTGTACAGATGCGATTCATCGCGTCTCAACACTCAATATGACTATTTTACTTATTACTCACAGCGAAGATAACGAAAGCATTTCCTTGGTTCTCCAAGCAATTGCAGATCAAGGAGGGAAAGCATTTCGTTTTGACACAGATAGATTTCCTACAGAAGTGCAGTTAGATGTTTACTATGGTGAAGAATCTGAACGAGTGATTCTGAGTTGTGATCACCAGAAGCTAGATCTAAATGAGGTGTTGGCAGTTTGGTATCGGCGAATTGCGATCGGGGCAAAAATTCCCAAAACGATGGATCAGCAACTTCGACAAGCTTCGATTCAGGAATCACGCGTCACGATTCAAGGGATGATTGCTAGCATCAACGGATTTCATTTTGATTATCAACCAAATATCCGCCGAGCAGAAAATAAACAACTACAACTACAAGTGGCCCGGGAGGTTGGTTTAGATACCCCGCGCACCTTGACGACGAACAATCCACTTACAGTCAGGCGATTTGCTCAAGAGTGCGAGCATGGCATGATTACCAAGATGCTTTCTTCCTTTGCTATCTACGACGAACAAGGGCAAGAGAATGTTGTGTTCACCAATCCAGTAAAATCTGAAGATCTAGACAACCTCGATGGACTGCGTTTCTGCCCGATGACCTTTCAGGAGAAAATCCCGAAAGCGCTAGAATTACGGACAATTATTGTAGGTAAGCGTGTTTTCACCGCTGCGGTTGACTCCCAAGCTTTGGAAAAAGCGCAATATGACTGGCGGCGACAGGGAATTGCTTTACTTAACGCTTGGCAAGCCTACACCCTACCTCAAGATGTGGAGGAGAAGCTACTTAAATTAATGGCTAACTTTGGCTTGAATTATGGGGCGATTGATATTATTTTGACGCCAGGCGATCGCTATATATTCCTTGAAGTTAACCCAGTGGGAGAGTTTTTCTGGCTGGAACGTTGCCCTGGCTTACCTATTTCTCAAGCAATAGCTGAACTTCTACTTGCTGAGTCTGAGGCTTGTGAAACTAGTAAATATGTTGTAGCAGACAAATTATGATCTGCATACGCTCTCAAGATAGATGAACTGCAAAAATAAGGATGATTAAATTTATCTGAGTCTTTCACTTCTGTTTACCAGGTTTGGTGTATCACCAAGCCTTTTTTCATGTCAAGTTAGTTAATATTTGCCTGCCTTCAGGGAGAAACTTCGGGTGAAAATATTGTCGGTATAACTGACAACTGAGCATTGCTTTGTTGTTATCTAACTTAATTAGCCCCATACTGCTTAACTTGTAAGCCAAAATTGGTTCTAATCGAACAGGTTCAGTAGCATTTATGACAGTATTAAGGGCGATCGCTAATTCTGGCTGTTCTTGTAAAGTTGCACAGTGACGTTGCAAGTGATGCTGATAAATTCCAGTAGATGTGGGGGCAGTTTCTAGTAACTCTGGGAGAGTTAGCTCACCCTGGTTAAGGTGATAGAGTGCTATGTTAACTAGTGCCGGATGTCCTCCAAGCATATCTATTAGTTGTTTGGCTTCTTGACCATCAGTCCAGTCAAGTCCATAGCGCTGAGCTAACTGTTGCACCTGGTCTAGATTAAACCAGGTTAGCTGAACTGGTAGTCCCACATTGAAAGGAGACTGATGAAGTTGCAGGGGAACATAAATATCAGTCGAGTGAACTACAATGAGGCGCAGCTTTTGCCAAATGGGCAGTCTTTTGGCTTCTTCATACCATGAACGCAACAAGGGTAAAACTTCTTTTGCCACTTGTGGATGCTCAAACAATTGGTTCACCTCGTCCAATGCTAAAACAAGAGGAGTATCAATTTGTTCAAGCACATAGCTTCTCAGGTAGAGGCTGCAACTGACTTTACTGCCAATATCTTCATCCCAATAATCGTCTAGTCTTGGTTCGAGTCGAAGTTGCAGAGCGACGTTGGCACATAGCCAGCGCAGAAACCGATTTAGATCGCTCAAAATATTCTGATCAATTTGCTCAAGGTTCAGGCTAACTGTGCGATAGCCCAGGCGATTGGCATGTTCTAGAATCCTCAACAGCATTGAGGTTTTACCCATTTCTTTAGGGGCTTTAATCCGTACTAAGGCTCCTGGTTTACTGATTTCTGTATAAGCCTGTCTCTCAACCGGAGAGTTTTCAATGTAAAAAGGGGAGTTAATAGGAACTGAACCACTAGGAAAGCGAGGCGATGAGATATCCTGCTTGATATCGAGGATGTTGCCCACACTGCTTGTTTGTGCAGCTGCATAAGACTCCAGTAGCGCCCGACAGTTTTTCTTGGTGACACGCTCGCCGATAATATCAGTGAGTCGTCGGCATAACTCTGGAGCGACGACATTAGTAAAGTAGCCAGGGCTATAGCCTTGTTCTTGAGCAATTTGGCTATAGGTATGATACTGCCATGTACCCCGCAAAATCAGAACTTCTGTGGAATTGAGGGGACGATGTTGAATTTCAACCAGCTTGCGGTTAACAATATTGAGAATAGATTCGAGGTTCATGGAAGTTCTATAGCCATCTGCTTAAGTATGAATCGACTCGACCATAACCAAATAATATCAGGATAGTGCGAGTGTAATACCAAGACTTACTCAAGCAAGTTTGTTGCGCGTTTACTAACGCTGTGCCATGGCATGATTGTATCTCCCTTTCTCCATCAGTTGTCTGTATTCGCCTATGGATAGAGGCATTGCCCCATTACTACATAGAAACTAGATGTATGATTGGGTCAAGTTTTAATGAATTGGTATCCATTAAAGTTAACTACTAATATCCAAAAATACACTTTTGGAGAACGAATGATTCCAGAACGTCTTGGAAAGCGCGGCTTACCTTCTGGGAGAATAGCTGAAACTTGGGAAGTGAGCGACTACAAAGACAAAAAAGGAACTGTGGTTAATGGCTCTTTGGCTGGCCGCACCTTACATGAACTCACGTTGGCTTATCCTAACGAACTCGTTGGTAAGGGCTGGCAGGGGCCACACTTCCCTTTACTATGCAAGTTTATTGATGCTTCTCATATGCTGCCCGTACATCTTCATGCAGATGATGAAACAGCTCGGAAATTGCACAACGAACCAAATGGTAAAACCGAAGCTTGGCACATCCTCTGGGCAGCACCGGGTGCAACAGTACTGACAGGACTCAAGTCAGAATTTACACCAGAGCAGCTATTTGAAGCTTTTGTAGCCTGTGACTATGATTCTGTTATGGTGCGTCACTCAATCCAATCGGGAGATACTATCTACGTGCCAGCAGGTATCATTCACTCTTTCGGCCCGGATACACTTGTTTTTGAAATTCAACAAACCTCAAATTTGGCTCAATCTGTGATGCCGACGGATTTGTATGGAAACGAGTACAGCCAACAAGAGTGGTATGCCAATATTAATGCTGCCCTTGATGAGCTAAAAACCCATTATCAACCTCGTCCGAACAGTGGGCTAAAGTTACAGTCGGGAGCTAATTCTCGGATTTTTGGCTGCGCTAGTCATTACTTTGCCCTTGAACACTGGATTTTAAATGAATCTTATTTAGAACCATCTCATCCCCGCCGTTGTCTGATTCTCTCCAATGTCGGCAATGTTGTGCAGCTAGAATTTAGCTCTGGTATCGAGCCGCTTGAGCAAGGAGAATCTTGCATTTTGCCAGCAGCTATTGGAGAGGTTCGTATTGTTCCAGAGCATCAAGCCAATCTGATAGTCTGTTACGTGCCAGATTTGCAACGAGATGTAATCGAGCCACTCCAAGCAGCAGGATATGAACAACAGCAAATACAGAAATTAGGTTAGGTGAACTCAATAAATCTCTGGCATAAGTCGAGATTTGTTAAATCGAACCACAGATAAACACAGATATTTATCTGTGTTTATCTGTGGTTTATTTTCGTTTTATTCCGATTTTTGCAAGAAGTCTAATCTAATAGACATCTCCAAAATGAATGTAGAGACGTAGCAGTGCTACGTCTCTACAAGGGTTATGGATAACGTATATTTAATTTCTGGAGATGTCTAATTGTGATATTTGACGCAAGCCGCAGTCATATAGTTTTAAATTATAGATGTGTCTGGTACGCTGGTGCTTGTAAAGAAAATCTAAAAAAAGCAAAGGGCGATCGCAACAAAACTGGATAATGCACTTGAATTAGCTAATCCATAAACTGATATTTTTATGGCATATACGCCCAAAATCTTGGCTTTTGCTGGTAGCACCCGCACTGATTCCTACAACAAAAAATTGGTAAAAATTGCGGCAGATGGTGCTAAGACAGCAGGTGCGGAAGTAACTTATATAGATCTGCGGGATTTGCCCCTACCTCTTTTTGATGAGGATTTAGAAGCTCAAGAAGGGCTACCTGCTAATGCTCGCACGTTTAAGGACTTGCTGATTTCTCATCAAGGATTGCTAATTGCTTCACCCGAATATAATAGTTCACTGACAGCAGTTTTGAAGAATGCCATCGACTGGGCATCTCGTCCGTCTCCTAACGAACCCCCGTTAGCTGCTTTTGTAGACAAGGTTGCTGCGATTATGAGCGCTTCACCAGGTGGTTTGGGTGGTCTACGGGGCTTGGTTCACTTACGGGCTATCTTAGGAAACATCAAAGTTTTGGTACTTCCTGATCAGGTTGCTGTACCCAAAGCTTACGAAGCTTTTAATGCCGATGGCACGTTAAAGGACGCTAAACAACAGGAATCTATTGAGAAGTTAGGTGAGAATGTAGCAAATATATTGCTAAAGCTCAACTAAATATTGTAAACATCGAAAATTTACACTTTTAGTTTTTGCCATTCGGTCGTTGAATAATCGTCTCCAAAACCCGCCGTTTAGCTTTTGGATCAATACCTACTAAGCGCACATACTCACCGCTATATTCTGCCAGAGATGATTCCAAATTTGAGATTGCATCCGTCTCTGCATCGATGTGGCTGTTAACGCAAGTTTGCCAAGAACCTGTGCGGAAACGTCGTTCATCTACATGTTCAATGCTAATTTTGTAACCTTGAGATAATAATTGCCTGATTTGTGCTTGCGTCTCTAAACTCAAATGGGTATTCGATACTTCCTGTTTACGGGATCTATTAGTTGCTTGTTGAGTTGAGCCGTTAGTTGATGGCTGACTAATTGGTGTTGCAGGGGGTGGCGCAGCTTGATAATTTCTGCCTCTATTGAGTCGGTTGTACTCATCAACCAACTGAGAATTTTCTACTCGTTTTTGTTCACCAACCATCAAGTTACCAGACTCGATTAAGTGAGATAGGCTGAAATCTGGCTTTTTAAATTCTGGTGGCCCTTCTTGGCTATTAACTACACGCAAGGATACGCGCTCAAAACCTATTTTATGGATAAAGTTACGGATTTGTTCGTCATAAATACGCGATCGCAAAGCGCTAAAAAAGTCAACTGACTGATTCGCAAAGGTATCAACTAACTGCTCAATTTCCCGGCGCGAAAGTCCATCCGGTTCAAAAATCCCTTCAACAATGCCCACTTTATCATCTCTATCAGGTTCCCAGTAAAATTTCTCCATCCGACCATCCCGAATTAATGGCGCGTAGAGGGTGGAAAAATCATTCCCTGTGACAATAATCGGTACACGATGTAATGGCGTGGAATCGTAGCTTCCAGGTAACTGCACATCTGTGGGATTATCGGCAATATTCATCAGTGTGGCGTTCACTAACTGCGTGTTTACAGTGTATTGAGTACCTTCATCAAAGCGGCCTGCACCCGCATCTAAATCGTTAATCATCAAAACACACATTTTTCCGCGTACTTTGATCAGTTCTGCTGTTTCGCGGTAGCGCAGACGAATCAAACGTGCTGGGTCTCCGGCATCTGGACTTTCTAATTCACCACCAGAGATGTGAGTCACCTCAACACCCATTTTCTCAAAGACCAACTCACATTGAAAGGACTTGCCTTCACCTTTGCGTCCATGAATCCCCAAAATTATGGGTACTCGCACACCAGGGAGTTTCAAGAAGTTTTTGGTGATGTGAACAGCAAGTTTGTCCAAAAAGCGGGGAGCAATGTAGTAACCCATGAGCCTGTCTTATAAATAGTTAGCACTTCTAAATATAATGTTAAGTTTTTCTGGGGACAGCGATCACTCTTTCATATTTTTATGTGGCGGATGCGATCGCACCAAGAAGTGAGAAATGGTCTTAATTAAGATGGTATTTCTGTCACAGAGGCGATCGCTTAAAAAATATCAATGCTTGTATCTGCTATTTAAAGATATATCAATCTAGAGATTTATGCCTGGGACTTTCTTGCTAACTGCTGCACAAACTCACTGTGCGAGTCACTACTCAAACCTTGTTGTAGCATAGTCAAAACTCTTGTCATATCTCCGGTATATAATGCTTGTATATCTAACCATAAACCCGGAAAAACCTTACTTTTAATCGTACCACTTTTATCCAGTTCCAATGATATATATTCACCATTTTCTAGGCAGAACCAATCTAGTTTATTTTCTAAAATTTGCCAAACAATATATTCTTTTACTCCGTTCCGACGGTAAGCTTTTTTCTTATCGTATAAGTCATTTGCAGCACTGCTAGCTGCAACTTCAGCAACTAATTCTGGTGCGCCTTCGATGTAGTCATCTTCACTAATGCGTGCTTGTCCACCCAATATTTCATCAATTAACAACACAACATCAGGCTGAGGTTCGTTATCTAAGTCTAAGCGGACTGTGGCATTATCACCTAACTCCACACCTGGAGTGGAAACTTTATAAGTTCCTAACCAGATTATCAAGTCACCATGAGGTTTTCCATGACTTCTGAAACGTAAGGGTGATGCCACGTAGACGACTCCTTCTATTAGTTCTGCTTTTTTAGTATCTGGCATAGCGTGATAGCGACGCTCAAATTCATGGCAAGTGAGTCTGTCGCCACTTTCTAAGGGTGGAATGGGTGGGTTTTTGCCTAGGTTATGCCTGATTGATGCCGTCATGAGCAGATTCCTGGAGGAATGTCTTTGCATCTAGTATACCGATAATTGTTCTGAGGAAGCTCAAGGCAGGCGATCGCGCAAAGCGCACACTGAAAGCGATCGCTTTATTAAATTAGAGGAAACCAATTTAACCAAGCGTCCCAATTTTCTACAATTTGGGCAAATTCTGTATAGCCTCCAGATCTAGGATGAACCCCGTCATTAGTTCTTGCTTCATTTATCCAAATACTTGAATTTTCTAATATTGGAAAAACGTCTAAATAAGGTATATTAAATTCTTGACAAATCCAAGCAAACTGTTTGGATAAATTGATAGTTCTCTGCTTTCTTTGAGGGTCTTCCTCGTCTACATAAGGCGCAGGGCCAACCATTAATACAGGATATAACTGTTTAGCTTCACTTAAAATTTTGCTAGCATTTTTGATAGACTCTGTAAAACTCACACGGGTTTGACCATTTTCCAGAGTCGTGTCATTTAGCCCAAAAGAAAACACAACTCTACCGTCATACTCTTGAGGCAATCGATCTGATACTTCTTGTATCCAGCGCTTTGCTATATCAGTACTCGTATCTCGCCTAATTCCTAAATTATAGTAAGTAATTTCATAACCTTTTTTGTTAGCATTAACGCATATTCTACCTGTCCAACCAAGACATTCTGGGTCGCCAGTACCATTAACAAAAGAGTCACCAACAAAACAAATTCTCATTTAGCGTAGAACTTAGAAAAACGCAAAGGCACACGGAGGAAAACGCAGAGTACCGCAAAGAATAGCTAGCTCCGCGTACTTTTGCGTAAACCTCTGCGTACCTACTCCTGCAAGAAGGCGTTCGCGTAGCGTCTCGTAGAGAAGCGCCTATGCGTTTAAAATCAATTAAACAAGAGAGGCAGATAATTCTACCTCTCTTATTAATTACTTTAAAGCGTGTAAGCCTTAGTATCTGCTAGCGTTAGGTTTGTGAACAAGAAAGCTCATAACTTGGCACTGCTTGATGTTATCAAAACCCACAACGCGGATATAAGAGTTGCTAAATTGAGAACGGCAACCTTGGACTTCACTCAGTACTTCTTGAGTGGATTTAGCGCCAAACAAAGGCAGTTTCCACATTGTCCAGAATAATTCCGTTGGCTCAGAAGTTTCGTTAAACTCGATCGCAGGAATAAAACCTTGATTCAGGATGTACTGGATCTGCTTGGCAATTTGAGCGTCAGACAGAGAAGGCAGATAAGAAAGGGTTTCGTAACGACGCTCTTTTGGTAAAGTTTGCATAGCTGTTGATAATGGGTGGCAATTTTTTACTACTTAAGTTGACCGATTAAGTGGATAAATTATCCAAGTTCGGATCTGAGGTTGCTTGCTGTTCTGGTTGCAGACTGGGGTTTGATGTATCTATTTGCGTGATCCGTTCTAGATGCTGGCGACGCTGTTCCATATTGGCTTGCTGAATGCCAGTACAAACCATTTCCGGTAAAAATTCAGCGATTTCCTCCGCAATGTGTTCCCTGACAGTCATGATCCGCAATGCCAAATCTGGCTTTTCTCGGAACAGTTGCTCAATGTATGATTCTCCGTCCTGAATTTTGCCGGACGAAAAGTTATGCAGCCAAAGTTCCAATGGCGGATTGGTCTCGCCTAGCTGTGCCAGTACTGTCCTTAGAGCCTGATAAGTCAGGTAGCTTTGGAGAGTCTTGGCTGTGTCTTTCGCAATTTGCTTGAGATTCATGCTTGACCCCAGCCTTTAAAAGTATGAAGTGTAAAGGATGTAGACACCCTTTGGGTGGCTTCCCGTTCGCGTAGCGTCTCCGCTAGGAGAAGGGTAGGATGAAGTGATTAAAGTAATTTAACATTCAGCCTTTATCCTTTCACCTTCAACCTTTATCAGACGGTATCCATTGCTTCAAACTCGAACTTGATTTCTTTCCACAGTTCGCAAGCAACAGCCAATTCAGGAGACCACTTAGCGGCTTCGCGGATAATATCGTTACCTTCACGAGCCAAGTTGCGACCTTCGTTACGAGCTTGAACGCAAGCTTCTAAAGCTACGCGGTTAGCTGTAGCACCAGGAGCATTACCCCAGGGGTGCCCGAGAGTACCACCACCAAATTGTAGTACGGAGTCATCACCAAAGATTTCTACGAGTGCAGGCATGTGCCAGATGTGGATACCACCAGAAGCAACTGCCATGACGCCAGGTAGAGAAGCCCAGTCTTGGGTAAAGTAGATACCGCGAGACTTGTCTTGCTCAACGTAGTTTTCACGTAGTAGATCAACGAAGCCCATTGTGATACCGCGTTCACCTTCCAGCTTACCAACCACTGTTCCGGTGTGGATGTGGTCGCCGCCGGACATCCGCAGCGCTTTAGCCAAAACGCGGAAGTGGATACCGTGGTTCTTTTGACGGTCGATAACAGCGTGCATAGCGCGGTGGATGTGCAGCAACAGACCGTTATCACGACACCAACGAGCCAATGTGGTGTTGGCGGTGAAACCTGCGGTGAGGTAGTCGTGCATAATGATGGGCATTTTGAGTTCTTTAGCGTACTCAGCCCGTTTCAGCATTTCTTCACAGGTAGGAGCGGTGACATTTAGGTAGTGACCTTTGATTTCACCGGTTTCAGCTTGAGCTTTGTGGATAGCTTCAGCAACGAACAAGAAGCGATCGCGCCATCTTTGGAATGGAGCAGAGTTGATGTTTTCGTCGTCTTTGGTAAAGTCCAAACCACCGCGCAAACATTCATATACAGCGCGTCCGTAGTTCTTAGCAGAAAGACCTAATTTGGGCTTAATTGTACAACCCAGCAAAGGACGACCGTATTTGTTTAACTTATCACGCTCAACTTGAATACCGTGGGGAGGCCCTTGGAAGGTCTTCAGGTAAGCTACAGGAATCCGTAAGTCTTCCAGACGCAGCGCCCGCAGAGCTTTAAAACCAAATACGTTACCTACGATTGAGGTCAACATGTTGGTTACAGAGCCTTCTTCAAACAAATCCAAAGGATAGGCAATGTAAGCAATAAATTGGTTATCTTCGCCGGCAACTGGTTCGATGTCGTAGCAACGACCTTTGTAGCGATCTAGGTCGGTGAGCAAGTCTGTCCATACAGTTGTCCAAGTACCAGTGGAAGACTCAGCCGCCACAGCCGCAGCTGCTTCTTCATAGGGAACTCCAGGCTGGGGTGTAACCCGGAATGCCGCCAGAATGTCTGTATCTTTGGGTGTGTAGTCGGGTGTGTAATAAGTTAGTCTGTAATCTTTTACACCAGCTTGATACCCAGTTTTGCTCTGAGTCTTAGTTTGAGCGTAAGACATATTTTATCCTTCCCAGAAGTCACTCTTTTTACTTATCAGATCACGTGCTGTGCAATTTCCCCTCATCCCCGCTCTTTCCCCCCTTCAGCGGGGAGAAGATCAGGAAACTTTTCTGTTAGGGGTTGCCTTTAGTAGAGGGTAGTAGTCTTTATGCGGCGGACACTTTGGTAGCGGTAGTAATTCTGCTCACCAGTGTGATTCCCTTCTAGAGACACACGACCTAGCGCTTCTACTTTCCTCTCTTCTATGAGTATCAAAATTCTTTTTTATCTCTTCCTCACACTCCACTAAACCTTTTCAATTCCACCAAAACCACCAGCACGCGGTAGTACTTAGATAATTTCCCTACAAATCGGGGCATTCAGGGGAGTGGGCTGGCTGGCACACATTCCCGCCTCTGCATTCCTTTTACCTTCTCCCTTGACAGGAAAAAGACTACAAGAGAATTTACTTGACAGCAAAGACAAAGGTTTAGCAAAGTTGTGAGCTAAAAATAAAAAATTGCACACCACGTAATTTGTAGCTTGTTTCACAATATATCAAGAATTCGATAAGTTATTCTTTGAAACTTTTTAACTTAACTATATAAATTTGTTATTACATAAAGTTTTAAACATTTTGTTAAGAATGGTTTACAAAGGTTCATCAATAACTGTATAGAGCCTTGATGGACAAGAGTTTCCCTATTTGAAGGAAGATTGTCAGAATGCTTTTGAGGCTTTGAGTTGGAGAAAAATTACCTGTGACGTTTAAAAAATCTCAGCTAGGGGAACACTGAAATTAATTCAAAGCCAGTTTAGGTAATGGCTATGAGTATTGTCTCCAAAGGAAATGTCACCGTGGTATTGATTCACAAGCGTACTAATCTATTGATTACTTCTATTTTGCTGGGGCTGATATCTTTGCCGAGCATGACGATTGTGGCAATGGGAACTCCGGCAATGTCTAACGACAAGTCGCCCCGCGCTTACGCACAAAAAATTGGTAATAGTATTCCGCCACAAAAAACTCCTGATATTAAGCCATCAGAGTTAACTCCAACTTATCCGGCTTCTGCACCGCCACCGCGAGTAGATTCCTTACCCAATCAGCGGGGAGTGCAAGAGCATACGCAAGAAACTGATTATCGTGTTAGCAACTTGCTGGCAGATTTTACAGGTAATCTCTGGGTGGGTTCTTGGCGGGGATTATCACGGATTGACCCTAACACTGGCAAGATTATCGCTCGTGTTAGTTTACCAAACATTGCCATTGGTGCTTTAGCTCAAGACAAAGTAGGCCGTCTGTGGGTGGGAAGTTATGAAGGACTGATTAGAGTAGAACCCCGCACTAATGAAATTACAGCACAGAATTTATTTTTGCCTTCCAAACGAGTATTGTCACTGTTGCTTGACAAACGGGGTTATTTGTGGGCTGGAACTGATAACGGCTTAGCTTTAATTAGCCCCGACCAAGGCTTGATTATGACAACTTTAAAAAATCTGCCTGGTGTCAGCGCCAACACCCTAACCTTAGATGCTGAAGGCCACCTATGGGTCGGCACACTTGATGGATTGGTGCGGGTTAATACTGCCAATGCTTTGATAATAAAACGGATTGGTAATTTACCAGGAACAACTGTACAAGCTTTGGCTATCAGTCCAGAAGGGTTAATTTGGGCGGGAATGCCCAATAATTTGTTAGTTATCAACCCAAAAACTGGGGCTGTGCTGCGGTCTGTAACACGTCTACGGGGACGTGACGTAACTTCGGTGCGCTTTGCTAAAGATGGTAGTATCTGGGTCGGGACTAATAATGGTTTGTTACGATTAAATCCAAATACAGGCGCGGTATTAGACGAAGAAGTTACCGGACTTCCTTCTAGTCGAGTTCTGACTCTTGTGTCTGATGTTGGCAACAAATTATGGATTGGTACTAGTGAAGGTCTGGCTTGGTTAATGCCCAAAATGGGCAGTGCAAAACCCCATATTGCTTTCAGTCGCGCCGTGAAATAGGGACTAGGGACTGGGGAACTTGTACTGAGCGTACCCCTACGGGGAAGCAAGCTACGCCTTGGTCTCGTAGAGAAGTCGTAAAGCCTGCGGCATAGCTACGCTTAGGGCGCAGCCTCGAAGTAGAGAAGTATGGGGAATGGGAAGAAAAGACTACCCCTTCTCCCTTATCTCTCCAACTCTTCCACTTAGCACTCATTACTCAGCACTCATTACTCAGCACTAAAAAAAATGGCAGTCACTACCCAGCAATTAATTCAATGGAAACAACAGGGGCGTTCGATTGTAGCGTTGACCGCTTGGGATTATGCGATCGCTCAACTCCTCGATGCCGCTGGTGTAGACTTAATCCTTGTGGGGGACTCAATGGCAGTAGTTCTAGGGTATGAAACAACACTGCCAATCACCCTAGAAGAAATGCTGTATCATGCCAAAGCTGTACGCCGTGGAGTTAAACGCGCATTAGTAGTTGTAGATTTACCATTTTTGACGTATCAAGAAAGTCTGCAACAAGCGATGCACTCAGCTGGGCGGGTATTGAAAGAAACAGGCGCTCAAGCGGTAAAATTAGAAGGTGGGTATCCTGCGATCGCAGAAACTATTGCGCGGTTGGTACAAGCTGGAATTCCTGTCATGGGCCATGTAGGTTTAACACCGCAGTCAGTACATCAACTTGGTTTGCGACAACAAGGTAAAACCCAAGAAACGGGTGAGAGAATTTTAAATGAAGCGATCGCTCTAGAACAAGCTGGTGTATTTTCTATAGTGTTAGAGCATATACCCGCAGATTTGGCAATGCAGATTACACAAAAACTTAGCATTCCAACAATTGGTATTGGTGCAGGCTCTCACTGCGATGGACAAGTTTTAGTTACCTCTGATATCCTCGGTCTTACAGAGAAGCATCCACCATTCGCTAAAGTCTATACAAATCTACGGGAGACAATTACCAAAGCCGTGCAAGATTATACTGTAGAAGTGCGAGAGCGAAAATTTCCATAAACGTTTGGCACAAAGGCTGAGAAACATGGGTATAAATTCAGATAAATCAGCCTTAACTTTGAGAATCTTGCTTTCTTTTGTTTGCTTGCTTAATTCGCTGCTTATGTCTTTACAGCAGATTTCAGGTAAATGAAGTACATCAATAAAACCCGAAACCCTGTAGAGACGTTACATCTACGGTCTCTACACATGTGATTCATGAAAATGCCAAACATCAATCTTTAAATATCAATTTTATGATATAAACAAGCCTCTCTATGGTCTAACTTATGTCTTCCCCTGTTCTGGAAAAACCTACGACTTCTGAGACTTCCTACGTTATTCTGTACAATGTCAGTTGGGAACAGTTAGAACAGCTTGATATCGCCCTTGCAGGGACAAGCGCACGACTAACTTATTTAGATGGTATTCTCGAAATTATGTCCCCACTTTCTGACGACCACGAGGACAATAAAAAAACTCTGGCGATGTTGCTGGAAGTCTATATGCGGACGGAGAAGATCCGGTTTTATGGACGGGGAAGTGCAACCATAGGTAAAAAGGAAGACAAAACGCGACGAGAACCCGATGAGTCTTATAATTTAGGGACAAAAAAACCTATTCCCGATTTAATCTTGGAAATAACTGTCACGAGTGGTGGAATTAATAAGCTAGAAATTTATCAGCGTTTACAAGTACCCGAAGTTTGGTTTTGGGAAGATGGTTTATTATCAATTTATTGCTTACAAGGTGACAGCTATACAAAAGTTACTAAAAGTACTTTGTTGCCAGATTTAAATTTAGATTTATTAGCAAAATATGCGCGAGTGGCTGACCAATATGATGCTGTGAATGAATATAGTCGGATAATCAAGAATAGTAATTAAGAGATTTAATCATGGCAACAGAAACTTAATCAAGATTATCTGGATTAAATTATCTTAAATTTTGCTCAAGTTAACGATTTTTTTCACTTGTGAGAAATCCGGGTAAAGGCAGCGTGAATTTAATTCATTACTTTAACTGGCTATACTCCGCATCATGGTCAGGTAGAATATCTTCCACATCCCGCAGCACACGCACAGAAAAGCCTAGCCAACCGACCAACAACATAGACAAGGCACATATCACATATAGCAATGCTATCCCTGCACCAGAACCAGTCCCAAATAATCCTCCGAGAATACCAACTAGAACACCACCTGATTGCAACGCAGGTGTAAACACATGATCTGCCAATGGGCCTGCTATTAAATAGCCTACCGCAGAAGCGATTTGTAAAAGTAGCGATCGCGCCCCAAAAACTCTTCCTTGCACATTAGGCGCAACTTTCGCTAACCAAATAGCAGTATCCGAACTCCCATTCAAAGGAAAATTGCAAGAAGAACAAAATTGTGCCGGAATCCAAACCCAAGGTGTTCGACCCAAACCGAAAACAATCTTACTTAAACCTGCGCCTATCATCCCTAATAAAACACCTTTAATTTTCCGTCTAAATCCGCCCCAAGTGCTAATTATTATGGCTCCCGTCACACCACCAAAACCAGCCGCAGAAGCTAAACTTCCTAACACTAAAGTATTATTATCAGTGCGTGATAAAATCATCGGTGTATATAAAGAATCGCCAATATCATGGGGTAGCCAAAATAGTATATTAACTATCAACAGCGCCAATAAACTTTTTTGAGTAGTAATATAACGCCAACCAAATCCCAAATCTTGCCAAATATTAGTTATTTTCTCAGTTTCTTTTGTAGGTGGTGGTTGAGGAATCCTAACTAAAAATAAAGTGCCAATTGCTATAGAGAAAGTAAAAATATCAATCAGCCAAATTCCTAAAAAACCAATGACTGTGTAAAGAAATCCAGCCAAAGCGGGCGCAATAATATTACTACCATAACTGGACAAAAATTCTAGACTACTGGCGCGGGTATAGTGTTGTTTGGGAATCATTAGCGAGACTGAAGCAGAATACGCCAAAGATTGAAATTGATTAAAAGTCCCGACGATAGCGCCTGTAAGATAAAAGTGCCAAATTTGTAAATTATTGGTGAGATGCAACAACAAAATTATAATTGTGCTGATAACTGCAACTGTATCACCCACCATCATTAAAAGTTTGCGATTAAATCTGTCTACAATTACACCACTAATAGGGGTAATGATAATACTGGGAAGTAAACTAAAAAAACCTACAAGAGTCAAAGTAGTGGCTTTACCTGTTATTTCCCATGCCCAAATTTCAATTGCAAACCCGGTCATGCTGCTACCGATGGTAGAAACTAGTTGACCAAGCCAGACAATGAAAAAATTACGCATACTGGCTGGGTTTGGTTGTTGTAACATTTGTGGGGCTTTGCTGAATGTGGCGATGATTCACTCACGCACTAGATGTATTTTGCAGTATGTTGATGAGGTCAGTTCAGTCAACCTCTTTCATATCTTGCTTGATTTGTGCAATTCGTTCTTGGGGTTTTATCAAAGGACAGTTTGTACACTTTTCATCAAATGGAGGAATGAAAGCATATAAGCAGCAGGTAAGCCGGACTGTAGTCGTAGCAGGTAAACCGGGTTCGTTGAGTTGTTCTGTGCGTACCAAGTTATACAAGGGATTGCAGTCTGGCATGACTGAACTGTAGGGTTGTTCATATAAGACGGAATAATCTGTTTGTATCGCTTCGGGGTTGGTACATTGGCTGAGTTCGACAAACTGTCCTTCTGAGGCGTTCACCGCATTACCCCACATGGTTTTTTTGGAGAGTTTGGTTAAGTGATGAACGCGGTCTATCATTGGAGCTAGATTATGCTGGAATAAGCTAGTAAATACGGCTTGGTGTAAGGCTTCAACGCTGTTTACTATTTTTCCTGTGTAGTCTTGAGGAATTGGGACAGGCGTTAGCAAAGCTGAGCTGAGGTATCGCTTAGGATAAATTACAGTGCCGCTCAAGTCATGAAACCATAGCGCTTTGGGTTCACCGTCTTCTAACACAAAACTCACATTGTCAAGCCTAGCATCTAACCCAACTCCAGCCCAAGTCATCATAGCCAAAACCCCTGGTAATGTTTTCCAGCTATAAACTTTGTTCCAGATAGATGCAGCAATGCGAATATCTTGAGTTTTTCGGTATATGTCGCTTGCTTGCCAATGAGATAATAGTCTATCTGGTTGTAGGTAATTATTTAATGAAATCACCTCAGCACTATCAGGAGGCTGGGTCAAAATCAGGCAATCAGTATAAAAACTATCTAAATTGCTTTGAGCCAAAGTAAATATTTCTTCTATAAGATTAAACTCGCCACTGTAACGTGTTTTTTGTGACATTTGTCTAGTTATCCTATCATTGAGATTTATTTTTATGAGTCTTCCACTAAGTATTTATATAAATCATCTAAAATAGCATTTGCTGATAGAATATTGCCAAATATCCAATAACCAGAATCAACGAGATAAATTCGTTGGTTTTTAACAACATTTAGCGTTTGCCATAAAGAACTATTTTTATATCTGTTAAAATTCTTTTCTGAACCTGGATCTAGTGCCACAAATAAAACATCTCCATCCACCAAGTCTAAGCGTTCTAAACTCACCTGTACATTGGTTCCATCTGAATCTATACCTTGACTAACTTGAAGTTGGGCTGCTGGTATTGAAAGTCCTAAATCCTCTAAAATACTTCCCGAAAAAGATAATTGAGTTTGGAACTGCGTGAAACTATGTCCTGCATAAAAACGAGTCACAGAAATTTCTAGTCTCCTCAATTTATTGCCTACAGATACTTGCATCTGTTGGACTCTTTTTTGATATTGGGAAAGTAAATCTTTTGCTTTTTCTTTTTTACCTATTATTTCAGAAAAAAGCCACAAATAATTTTTCCAAGCATTATGTTCAGCAAATTCAATTGAAACTGTAGGAGCTATTTGAGAAAATAAATTATAATTTTGTTTGTCAACTCCAAATCCCAAAATTAAATCTGGATGTAGTTGCACTATTTTTTCGATATTAGGTTGACTTTCTTTTCCTAAAGAAGTTATTTCATCAATTATTTCTCCGAATAAACGCGCCTTACTCCCCACAATATTTGCCTGAACTGTTCCTAGTGGTTTTATACCCAATGCCACTAATATTTCTAAACTTTCTTGATCTGTTACAATCACCCGTTGAGGATGGGGAGGAATACAGCTTTCTCCTAATTCATGCAGAATAATTCGACATGGGAATGCTATTAATTTTGTCTTTGGAAAATATACTTTTTGGGGAGAAAAACTATGGCAACTTTTGAGCAATATTATAGTCAGGGTGATTATCAAAAACAACTTGATATAATGCGATCGTTGGCGTACCATTTTTAGCTTCAGTAGTTAATTATTTTGTAGGGTGTGTTGTTATAGAGCAGCGCACAATTTTAAATTATTGCGGTGCATTAGTCTGTGATATAACACATCCTACTGGAATGACAGAGGTGAATTAAAATTGCCAACCCAAGGTAAATTTTACAGTGCGGGGTGCGCCAGGAAAAACACGCAAACTACTTTCACTTGTTTCAAAATATTCATTATCAAACAAGTTTTGCATATTCAAAGCAGCACGAAAGTTATTTCTGCGGTAAAACAAAGCTGCATCAGTACGTAAATAGCTTGGTACACTAAAACTATTGTCTAAATCTCCTTCTCTTTCTCCTACATAAAAAAGTCCTAAGCCAAACCCTAATCCTTGCAGATTACCTTTTTGAAGTTCGTAAGTACTCCACAAGCTAAAAGCATGTTCTGGCACATTGTTAATGCGGTTTCCTTCTGGAATATTAGGATTTTCCGACTCAGTAACTTCTGCATCAGTGTAAGCGTAGCCACCAATTATTTTCCATCCTGGTGCTATTTCACCTGTAATATCTAATTCAATACCCTGGCTTCTTTGTTCTCCTGTTTGGATAGAAGAATTTCCGCTAGGATCTCTGAGATCAGTAGTGAGAACGTTTGAGCGTGTGATTTGGTATAAAGCTAGAGTTGAAGAAAGATTGTTTGTCCAATCCACTTTTATTCCAACTTCATACTGAGTTCCCCGTTCTGGTTCAAAAAGTCTTCTGTCTAAATTTGTTCCCGTAACTTGTTGAAATGAACGGCTATAGTTAGTGTAGAGAGAAACAGCTTGACTCGGTTGATAGACTAAACCAATGCGGGGGCTAAATGCTTCATCTTGTTGAAAAGAAGTGGTTTCACCTTGGGCATTTTCTAATTTTTGGGTAACAATATCAAATCTTCCACCTAAGACTAATTTAAAGTTTTCTGAGAAGGCAATCTGGTCTTGTAAATAGATACCTAAACCATCGGAAATAGTAGGCTCATTAGGAATTTCTTCAAGGTCTGTACCAGCACTATCGCGTCGATAAATGGGATTAAAAATATCTATTGCTCCAAGTTCTCGAAAAAAGACTCTGCCTTCGTTGTACTCAACATTTCTCGATATATCAATGCCAAACAACAATTTGTGGTCAATGCTGCCTGTTTTGAAATTACCCACAACATTTGTATCTAAATTATAGGCTTGTTGTGCAAATTTAGAGACGACTAAACCACGTTCAAGAGTGCGATTATCTTCTAAAAGTTCTGATGGAAATAGAGAATTTTGTGCCACACTCAGATAGGAGAAATTGAAGTTATTGCGGAATTGCCAATTTTCATCAAACCGATGCTCAAAATTGTAACCAATTCGCAGAGATTGACGATTGTTTTTGTCAATTTCAGAGAAAGGCTCGCCGATAAAACGACTGATTGGTATTTTACCGTTGGGGTTAGGTAAGACTGTCCCAACAGCAGGTAAACCCCGGTCATTGGGTTGTTTTTGGTCTGAATATTCGGCTTCTAAAGTTAATTGTGTATTGTCACCCATTAACCAAGTGAAGCTAGGAGCAATAAGGTAACGCTCTTTCTCAAAAAAATCAACAAATGTATCTGTCGTGGATGCAGATGCGTTTAACCGATACAGGAAAGTTTTGTCATCATTTAACGGCCCTGTAAAGTCTATAGAACCACCAAAGGTGTCAAAACTGCCGATAGTTCCCTCAATTGAGTAAGAAGGTGTACTTTGGGGTTTTTTCGTAACGATATTAATCGTACCTCCACCTCCACCTTGTCCAAATAGAACCGAGGCTGGCCCCCGCAAAACTTCTATCTGCTCGATATTCTCAGTATTCACATTAGTTGTGATGTTAGTATCGTCTCTTAGTCCGTTACGGATAATATTGCGGTTACTAAAACCACGAATGGTAAATCCTTCAAAAGCAGAACGTTCTGAATTATCAGCTATAACACCTGGTGCATTTCGTAAAGCTTCGTTTAAGCGTCTCACTTGTTGGTCTTGTAAGACTTGTTGCGGAATCACCTGAATTGCTTGGGGGACATCACGCAGGGGAGTGTCTGTTTTAGTTGCTGTGCTGGCTGTAGGTATGCGATAACTATTTTGTTCACCCGTCACAACCAATTCAATAGGTTCATCACTTTGGGTTGTTGGTGGTTCTGGCGGTGTTTCACTCGTCGGCTGTTCTGGTTGCTGTGGTGGCTGTGGCGTTGAAGCCACAGGTGCAAATTCCAAGATTAAACCTTCTTCACTGTCAAATAAATCTGCTGTGGGTAAACCTGCTTCACCCGTCACTGTTACCCGCACAGTATTAGCATCAGCTTGAGTCACACTTACAGATACAATCCCGCTAACTGGATTAGCAATGCTAAAATCTTTACCATCGGGTAGCGCTAGCAGCGCATTAGGGATATCTGCAATGTAATTATTTTTCTCACTTTTAGCGACAGGTCGAAGTGCTTCTGGGTTAGCACTTTCTAAAATAATTTCGATACCCTTATCTCTGGTATTAACTTTTACACCTGTAACTTTCACAGATGAAACATCACTTTGTTGCGCCAGTAATAATTTCGCTGTACTGGTAAAATGATGTGATTGAGTTTCTGCAATAGCTGGTTGTACAAGCAATGATACAAATGCAAACACAATTCCTGCTGAAATAATCTCTTTCGATGGTTGAAACTCCATACCCCTCACTCCACAAAAACAAGCTCTATATTGCAAATTATTTGCAATTGTCTGTGGAAAGAGTTTATTTAATTTACGAGGTGTAAGTCTATATAGTAGACGGAGAGTTTTGAACCATAGACGGAGAGTGTTGTTAAATCCTGACTTGGGGAAGTAGCCTCTAGCCTGTCTTCACATAGCTTTTCGTCCTAACCGACAATCTTGGGGAGTGATGCCAAACTTACGTTTAAATGCAGCGGCGAAATGACTTTGATTTGCATAACCAACTATGTTGACTACAGTTCTCACATTCTGCTTTTGTTCTTGTAGCAACTTTCGCGCTATTTCTAGGCGATAGTCACGTAAATAGCCAAATACTGTAGTGCCAAACACTTCACGAAAACCGTACTTTAGTTTGTTGTCATTTATACCAATTTGTTGCGCTAAGTCAATTAATGAGGGTGGATGATCATAGTTCTTGGTTAAAATATCCCTGGCTTGATGAATTTTCTCAACATCGCCAGCTTTAAGATTAATCAAGGGTTGTTGATTTCCTTCAGCCTCTATTAGTTGGGCAAACTGCAAAGCCAGTAATTCTAGTACCTTGCCTTCGAGATACATTCTTTGTATCATCCCTTGATAGGGTACATTGAGAATTTGCTGTAATGCTGTCTGCATTGGAAGAGTAATCTTACTTACTGGATGGTGAAACAGAGGTGGAGAGTCTTTTTCTAAGAAAGGCTGCAACTGTTTTGGTAGATGCTCTAGTCCATCAATGAATGATTTAAAGAAGTCTAGGTCTATACAAATTTTAATTAAATAGATGCGATCGCCTGCAAAATATTGTTCTATTTCTTCTATATCTGGCAAGTAAAATAAGTAATTATTTCCTACTGTTTCTTGATAATTTTCCTTAACTCCTTCAATTCCAGGACAAATTACATTATGATTACCTGCTAAATAAAATTTGGCTGTTAATCCGTAGTAACCATAGTGATTAATTTTACAACTAACTTGCTGGTAGTAATGATCATCAAAAATTTCTAGACTTAATCCGGGACGGAATTCAACTACTTGACAACAAGTATCATATAAGCTGTTGCGGAATCTTTGAATTTTGTCAAAACCTTTATTGTTATACGATACCTCTAAATTTTCTGGAGTTTCCTGTTCAATTTGATTGATTTGGTCTTCCGTCAGGATATTTGTCATGTTTTAAGGGCTAAAAGAATATCAAGTTCGAGATAAAAGAAGTCTAACCCGACATTTTATCTCTTGTGTCAGAAATCTTTTTATACTTGCGTCAACATCAACCGAGAAATCTTTGGCAAGAAGTAGTGATTTATCCCAGCAAGAATATAGATATAAATGAGCAAGAATATTTTCTAGAATTCTTCCTAATATGAGTCAAGAGGAGATAGATTAAAATCCTGATATGATCAAGTGCGATCGCCTGCCATAATATCAACATCGCCAGTCTTATCCTCAAAACCCAATAGCTTAATGTCCCGATAGCAATTTAATAACAGCTGATTGACATAGTTCAAAGACTCATTGACGAGTATCTATTAACTAACAAAAGCCTCAAACCTAGATACAGTATCTTAAGACAGTCCTGATAACTGTGAATCGATAATATTAGGAGTAATTCTATGGTTCTACAAGTTAAACCCAGCCACAAAGAACCAACTGTTACCTGGGAGACACTTCCAGCCGACTTTATTTTACCTGACGATCCAGTGGAAAATATTCAGCAACCCTCTCTCGCTGCGGCGCTTACTGATGCTTTGGGTAGCGCAGGACGCATTCAACCCCAAATGCTGATTGGTTCTAATTTTGGACTGGTAGCCACAGTCAACAAAAAAATCGTTGTTAAAGCACCTGACTGGCTTTACGTCCCTCAAGTGAAACCTGTAGCAGATAATGTAATTCGTCGTAGTTATACCCCGAATTTAGAAGGCGCTGCTGTGGCTGTGGTGATGGAGTTTCTATCAGACACCGAGGGTGGAGAATTATCAGTGCGCTCAACTCCACCCTATGGCAAACTCTATTTTTACGAACGGATTCTTGAGGTTCTAGCCTACGTAACCTACGACCCCTACGAACCCAGTTTAGAAGTACGATGCTTGCAAAATGGACAATATATTTTACAGCAAGTAGATGCCAATGGACGTTTCTGGATTTCTGAGTTAGAGTTATTTCTCGGAATTTGGTACGGTGAAAGACTTTGCCAAACCACAAATTGGCTGCGTTGGTGGGATAGAGAAGGAAACTTACTGTTGTGGAGCGACGAACAAGCTGAACAAGAACGTCAGCGTGCTGAACAAGAACGTCAGCGTGCTGAACAAGAGCGTCAACGTGCTGAACAAGAACGTCAGCGTGCTGATATTTTAGCAGCTAAGTTACGCGAGCTAAATATTGACCCGGATGCGATCGCATAAAAAGAATAAAGGGGTAATAAACTTTGCAAGAAAGGGTGTGTGCTGAGTACATTAGTACTTAGTTACTTAGCACATACGTGTATTCAAGTTTCATGAAACAGCAAAAAAATCAATTTAGTCATCTCACGGCAATAGAAAGAACTTACCTATCATTCCCTGCCCAGTTTTTATTTAATCAAAACTTGCTACACGGCAAAATCCTAGATTTTGGTTGTGGTTTTGGTAACGATGTTAAATTGTTGCGCCAAAAGGGTTGTGATATTACAGGTTATGACCCTTATTATTTTCCACAGTATCCTGATGATAAATTTGATACAATTATTTGCTTTTATGTTTTAAATGTATTGTTGCTTGAAGAACAAGCTAATGTTCTTATGGAAGTATCACACTTATTAAAACCAGGCGGTAAAGCTTATTATGTTGTGAGAAGGGATCTTAAAAAAGAAGGTTTTAGAGAACATTATATACATAAAAAACCTACATATCAATGTATTGTAAAACTTCCCTTTCAATCAATTTATTTAGATGAAAATCGAGAATTTTATGAATATATCCATTATAATCATCAGCATAATTCATCTAATAAGTGTATATTTTGCAATCCTTATAAAAATCTAAAATTATTAACTGAGTCTGCAACTGCCTACTCTATTTTTGATGGTTATCCTCTAAGTAAAGGGCATGTTTTGGTGATTCCTAAACGTCATGTTAGCAGTTATTTTGAGTTACCCTTTAAAGAACAATCTGCTTGCTGGCTTATGGTGAACAAAGTTCAAAAAGTTCTCAAAACCGAATTTAAACCTGATGGTTTCAATGTAGGAATGAACATCAATAGAGAAGCAGGTCAACATATTATGCATACCAGTATTCATATCATCCCTCGTTACAAAGGTGATACTGTTAGCACTAAAAGTGGAATCAGGAACGTCATTCCTAAAAATAAATAATTTGTCTTCACTAACAGTTTGCACCAAGTAAAAAATCTGGGGACTGAGGACAAGAGAATAATTACTAAACCCTTGACTCTTGATCAATCCCTTTTACGATCTTGACTTTGCGGTTTTGTTGAAATAGTCCAAGTTATTCAGTTAACTAGGATTATCTGGATCTATTCCTAGCGCTTTTAATTGTTCCACTAGTTGTTGAGCGCGTTGTTTTGCGGCTTGGGCGCATTTTTGTGCTTCTTTAATCTGTTCTTGGGGTGTGGGATATCGTTTTCCTTGCTCATCATACCAATAAAGCCATTCTCTTGTTACACCCGAATAATTGCCGCGATCGCAACCTATTCCCAAACCGATTTCTGATAGCCAAATGGGGTTTCCCTCTTGCAATTCATACTTGCCATTAACCAACTTATGTACTTCCAAACGAGGTTTGCGGCGACGGCGAGAAGAATAAATTACGTAGTAAAGTACACCTAATGCTGCATATTCATCTGATTTAGTGCTGTACTCTTGACGATAATTTTGGGAAACTACTTCTAGCACCACAATAGGCACAACATTTTCATCCCACAGCACATAACTAGGACGCAGTTCCTCATCATAAAACCGCTCTACACCTAAGCTCAAAAAATCATCCGGGACAATGGGCGGTTTATCGGGATGATAATAAATACCCATATCTATCCCAAAAAACCAGTCCATGCGTTCTGCCCAAAATATCAGAAGTATTGCTTTCAGCAAGCCTGGTATCAATTCTTGTAGTTCATTGTCTACAGGCGTCTCATCATCGGGTAGTTCCTCGGCAGAGAGCAAGTACCTCGGCAAGTTGTACTTTAATATGGCTGGTTTCCCCAAAACTCAAAGCATAATAGACTCTATTTGGCTCACCAGAATTATAGCGATTTCATAGTTAGTACACTACCAAACTGATATCTGGGATTAATCCCAAAAACCGCCACAAGTTATAAACCTAAGCAAAGCTGTTACCCTTGCTGGCGTCGGCGTAGCCTGCCGGAGACATTGCACTCACTAAGTAGGTAAACACAAATAAATTAAAGTTCGTGGTTTGTGCTGTCTTAGAAGATAGCGTAAACTACGAGCCACAAAGTATCTTCAGCTTAATTATGCCTACTTACTTATGTCAATATTTGCACTCTTATAGGCTGAGTATCCTTCTAGTAATACATGACACACAAATCTGATAAAGTACCAGTCGGGGAAATCTCGGTAACTCTTAGCTATTAATAAACATATATACTATTTGTCGCTACTTATGATTTATATTTAGCGATGGGGTAGTACAAACAGCTACTTATTTTTAGATACTTGGAGGCAGTGCCATATTACCTTTGCAACTGATACTCTGATACTATCAGCATAAAGCAGAGTTAAAGTTAAGTTGATATTAAAGGTTAGCTTGATATTAAAACAAATAATTTTTGCTGAATTGCGACGGATAAAGACTAAACTAAAAGGTCTTGTGCAGCAAAACCTGTAGCTTTAAATGAAGTAATCATGTCTAAGGTTCTTGTCTCCGATACTGTTGATCAAGCGGGAATTGACATTCTTTCCCAAGTTGCTACTGTTGATGTCAAAACAGGCTTAAAACCAGAAGAACTGGTAGAAATCATTGGTGAGTATGACGCGCTGATGATTCGTTCTGGTACACGTGTTACCAAAGAAATCATCGATGCTGCTACCCAGCTAAAAGTCATCGGCCGTGCTGGTGTAGGTGTGGATAATGTGGATGTTCCCGCAGCTACACGTCGAGGAATTGTAGTAGTCAATTCTCCAGAAGGAAATACCATCGCCGCCGCAGAACACGCCCTCGCTATGATGCTAGCTTTGTCCCGTCACATTCCTGATGCGAATGCTTCAGTGAAACGCGGTGCGTGGGATCGCAATAGCTTTATTGGCGCGGAAGTTTACAAAAAAACTCTAGGCATTGTCGGTTTAGGTAAAATTGGTTCCCATGTTGCCGCTGTGGCTAAGACAATGGGGATGAAACTACTAGCTTATGATCCGTTTATTTCCACAGAACGAGCTGAACAAATTGGCTGTCAGTTAGTGGAGCTGGATTTGCTTTTCCAGCAAGCAGACTATATTACCCTACACATTCCCAAAACCCCAGAAACCACTCACTTAATCAACGCCATAACCTTGGCTAAGATGAAACCCACAGCCCGGATTATTAACTGCGCTCGTGGTGGCATCATTGAGGAACAGGCTTTAGCAGCAGCGATCAAAGAAGGTAAAATAGCGGGTGCAGCCTTGGATGTGTTCGAGTCAGAACCACTAGGAGAATCTGACTTGCGATCGCTAGGAAAGGAAATTATCCTCACCCCCCATTTGGGAGCTTCCACGACAGAAGCCCAGGTAAATGTAGCAATTGACGTTGCCGAACAAATTCGAGATGTGCTTTTAGGACTCCCGGCGCGTTCAGCGGTGAATATTCCTGGACTCGGCCCTGATGTGTTGGAAGAACTCAAACCTTACATGCAGCTAGCAGAAACCCTGGGGAACCTGGTGGGACAGTTAGCTGGCGGACGCGTGGAAGTACTCAACGTCAGAATGCAAGGCGAACTGGCAACCAACAAGAGTCAGCCTTTGGTAGTAGCTGCCCTTAAAGGACTACTTTACCAAGCTCTGCGGGAACGAGTAAATTACGTCAATGCCAGCATAGAAGCCAAAGAACGAGGAATTAGGGTGATTGAAACACGCGACGCCTCAGTTCGAGACTATGCCGGATCGTTGCATTTGGAAGCCACGGGTACTTTAGGTACTCATTCTGTCACAGGCGCTTTACTGGGTGAGCGGGAAATCCACCTAACTGATGTTGATGGTTTCCCGATTAACGTTCCACCCAGTAAATATATGCTGTTTACCCTGCACCGCGATATGCCAGGAATTATCGGCAAACTTGGTTCTTTACTCGGCAGTTTTAATGTCAATATTGCCAGTATGCAGGTAGGCCGCAAAATCGTCCGTGGTGACGCGGTAATGGCTCTTAGCATTGATGATCCCTTACCTGATGGAATCTTGGATGAGATTATCAAAGTGCCAGGTATCAGGGACGCGTATACAGTAACTTTATAAAGTGCTGAGTGCTGAGTGATGAAGCGCGGTAGCGGGGCATTGAGCCCGTGCTGAGTGAAGAAATAAAGTTAGGAGTTAGGAACAACAGATAGTAAGGGCACAACAATGTTCATACGTGTCAACTTAACATGAAAGGGAACTCTTAACAGGGAATAGGGAACAGGGAAAACTAAGCCGCCCACGAACGCGAGTGCGTCTCGCACAGAGGAGACGGGGTTTCAACCTACCCTATGAGATGAGGATTTTTGGACGAAGTACGGCTTTAAACCTTTACCTCTTTTCGTGAAATCCATATCCCGCAAGAAACTGAAGTTACTTGCTCATAGCAAAAGTCATCTAAAATATGACTAAAATATTCCCAAAATCCTGAGTCTACTAAAGTAGACTTTCGCTCATCCGCCAGAAAATTTATTCTCTGGCGGGCGAGGAGGCCAACAGTAAAGCTATTTGTAGCTGAAGTTGACACCAATGAACAATGTTGTGCCCCGATGAAAGGCCCATATCCTATGCAACTGAAAAACACCATATCACTTACAACTCATAACTCTCTCAAACTCATCACTCAGCACAGGCTAAACCATAGCTATCCGCACTTCAGCACTGAAATATGGCAAACACTTGGTGGGAACTAAAGATTTTATGTGAGCCAGATCTGGAAGATTCTATCTTTTGGCGACTAGAAAATTTTGGCTGTCGTGGTACAGCTAGTGAAAGCAAAGGAAATTCTTCTCTAGTAAAGGCTTACCTGCCGAATTTTCAAGCACAGCTACTAGATTTAGCCGCACTATCGCTGTGGCTGCGTCAAGATGCTCTGTGTATAGGACTGTCATCGCCGACACTGCACTGGAAGTTGATTGATGAAGAAGATTGGGCGAGTAGTTGGAAACAATATTGGCATCCCCAAGAAATAGGCGATCGCTTCTTAATTAACCCCGCATGGCTACCTTCACCAGAAGCATCGGAACGGTTAATCATTCGTCTTGATCCTGGTGTAGCATTTGGTACAGGCAATCACGCCACTACTCAGCTATGTTTGGAATCTCTAGAAATGCGTCTGGGTGAAGTTCCTCAATCTTTCGTTGGTAATAGTGACAATCAACAAGCGATCGCGGATATTGGCTGTGGTTCCGGTATCCTTTCCATTGGGGCAATACTGCTGGGAGCAGAGAAAGTCTATGCAGTGGATACTGATCCTCTAGCAGTAAAATCAACTATTAGCAATCGCGCACTTAACGACATCAGTCCAGAACGCTTGATACCAACGCAAGGAAGTGTAGACATTTTGACAAAACTGGTTGAGAATCCAGTAGATGGTATCGTCTGCAATATTTTAGCTAATGTGATTATTGAGTTGGTTCCAGAAATGAGTGCGATCGCTAAACCCACCACTTGGGGTATATTCAGTGGAATTTTACTTGATCAATCCAAAGCTGTAGCTGATGCCTTAGAAAAACATGGTTGGGTAGTTGCTACCCTATGGAAAAGGAAAGAATGGTGTTGCTTAAATGTACGGCGCTCCTAAGAAAATTTTCCACAAAAATCAAGCACATTTGAAATCGAATTTAGTATGTCAAGGTCGGTAGCCCTAAAGTTTGATTCTTGCTGTAACTAAGATTAAGGACAGTCACGCTGTAGATACCTTAATTATTTCTTTTGCCTGGGCTTCCAAGTTTAGTGCAAAGTTCATACTTTTGTATGACCTGCTCAATCTTGAAAGTTACTGTATTTATTCTGTGTTTAACCTTATCAAAATCAATATTCGCCCAAATACTGACTTTGGCAGGCATTTTGTGATTCCCATTCATAGCTTGCTTCACTCGTCAAGATATTTTTATATATCTACAATATCAATCGCCTCAATTCCTAAACTACTTACTCAAGACATATAAGCACATATACTTAATATTTGCTTAAGGTTTTATAAAAAGAAAGCAAAGGGGTAAAGATGAAAAGCAAGTGGAATTGTAGAGCAAGTGGCATGGCGACCTAATCCATTCCTTTGCCTTTTACCCTTTCCCCTTTACCCGTTTATAAAATTGTTTGTAGATGTTCTACCAACTGTTGTGCTTGCATTACACCTTCAATTCGTTCTACGGGTTGACCCTGCTTAAATAGTACTAAGGTTGGTAAAGCATAAATTTGATACTGAGTTGCCAACTCAGCGTATTTTTCAGTGTCAATCTTGACTATACGCAGGCGGTCTTGAAGTTGGGCATTGACTTGCTCTAAAATTGGCACCATCATCTGACAAGGGCCACACCAGTCAGCATAAAAATCTACCAACACAGGTACATTAGAACTAGACAACATCTCTTCAAAGCTGTTGAATTGCTTTTTAGTAGCCATGTAATACACACCGATTTTTTATTGTTTGATTTCAATAGTAATGCGTGCTATCTAGAATCGGTGTAACATCATTTTGTTTTTATTGTTGCTCTAAGTTGGAAAATAAGAATTGTCGGATAAGCACTTCTGATCTGCCTGTACTTTGGGAAAAGGTCAAGGGGTAAAGGGTAAAGGGTAAATTCAATCCTTTTATCTTGAACCTTTCTGCTTTAACCGACGAAAAGTATGGGTCGAGAACACCTACAGCGATCTAAGAGTCGCTAACGTTTTGCAATTACAACTTTCGGCAAAACCTTATAAGTTCTAGGTACTAATCACCATAAGATCATTAGCGTGGTGATTCAAAAATGTTGAGAAATATTTCATGGAAGACTTAAACAAAAATTTACAACCCTTGCAAGGAAAGGTGGCAGTTGTCACGGGTGCTTCACGGGGAATTGGCAGAGCGATCGCGCTGGAATTAGCCACACAAGGAGCCAATGTAGTTGTCAATTATGCCAGTTCTAGTGCTGCTGCTGACAATTTAGTTGCGGAAATTACGGCAGCGGGAAGTGAGGCGTTCGCTTTACAAGCTGACGTTTCTAAAATCGACCAAGTAGACTCACTGATTAACACAGTCATAGACAAATTTAAACGTGTAGATATCTTGGTCAACAACGCGGGTATTACTCGTGATACATTGCTTTTGCGGATGAAGCCAGAAGAGTGGCAAGCCGTAATAGACCTCAATCTTACTGGTGTTTTCTTGTGTACCCGTGCCGTTAGTAAAATTATGCTCAAGCAACGTTCTGGGCGAATTATCAACATTGCTTCCGTCGCTGGGCAAATGGGCAACCCAGGCCAAGCAAATTATAGCGCTGCCAAAGCAGGTGTCATCGGCTTTACTAAAACCGTTGCCAAAGAACTTGCTTCTCGTGGCATTACCGTTAACGCCGTCGCCCCTGGTTTCATCGTCACCGACATGACAAACGATCTCAAGGCCGATGAGATTCTGAAATATATCCCTCTAGGCCGTTACGGTCAACCAGAAGAAGTTGCTGGTATGGTGCGCTTCCTCGCCGCCGATCCCGCCGCTGCTTACATCACTGGACAAGTCTTTAATGTCGATGGCGGTATGGTAATGGCGTAAACAGCACTCAGCAATCATTACTGCTGCCGCATCCTTTGCCAGACAGTAAAACCTAACAGAATGATAATGCTACTGGCGGTAGTAAGCATCACAACTCCGCTCATGCCTTGTATTCTCATAGCCAGCAAGTTGCAAACCAAAGTAATTGACCACAGAGTGTACGCAGCGTGACGCTGGGAGAGTCCCCAAGCAAGTAAGCGGTGGTGCAGGTGGTCTTTGCCAGGAGTACTCAGAGGATTATTTCCCGCCAGTAACCGCCGCACAAATACTTGAGTAGTGTCCAGCACTGGCAACAGCAGAAATAAAACCGTCGGTATAAGGGCATAAACTGTATTTTGTTGAAGTTTGCCTAAAATGCTGGTCGCTGCTAGTACATAGCCAAAAAAGTATGCTCCGGCATCACCCATAATGATGCGCGAGGGGTGAAAGTTGTGGCGTAAAAAGCCCAATGCCCCACCCCCCAAAGCTGCCAAAACTAAAGTTGCCGCCGCACGATTGTCAAACTGGGCTGAAACTCCTAACAAACTCATGGCAGTGATAAAGCTGATTCCACCCGCCAAACCATCCATTCCGTCCATTAAGTTGATGGCATTGGTAATACCTACTACCCAAAGTACCGTCAGCGACATCGACAGAAGCGAGTCAATTGGAGTGCCAAAAGCGACTTTAATGCTGATGCCATTAGCAACTAGCAAAAGTGCCGTGATAATTTGCGCCCATAAACGAACAGAGGGAGGTAAGCCGAACTGGTCGTCGATAAAGCCAACAAGTACTAATATCGAACCCCCCAACAAAATAGTTAAAACCTGAGCCAATACGTTTTGGAGTTCGATTGGCCGTAAAAGGCTAGCTAGTACGAGTGCGGCAATCACTCCCGCATAAATAGCTAACCCCCCTGCATTGGGTAAAGGTTCGCGGTTGAGTCGCCGTGCGTTGGGTTGGTCAGCCCAACCCACCCGCAAGGCAAATTTGCGTACTGTGGGAATCAAACGCCACGTTACAAGCCAAGCCAAGAGAAATGTAAATACTACTGCCAACCAGCCGGTGCCGCTAGGATCGGCAATACCAAGGGATTTAAGGGAGTTGTCTAGATTCATCTCCCAATTTAGGCATTATTGCCAGTATTTAATATGAGCATCAACTGTATATTAATCAATTTTTTTGTTTCTATTTGTAACTTGAGTTGGTGAGAAAATTAGCACTCTTGACCTGTGAGTGCTAAATTGTCTAATGGAAGCGCTTGAGAAATGAAACATGGCGAAAATTATTGCATTTGACGAGGAATCGCGGCGAGCGCTGGAAAGGGGTGTTAACGCCCTTGCCGATGCCGTAAAAATCACCTTAGGCCCTAAAGGTCGCAACGTCCTATTAGAGAAAAAATTTGGCGCACCCCAAATTGTCAACGATGGTATCACTGTTGCCAAAGAAATTGAATTAGAAGATCCTTTGGAAAATACTGGTGCAAGACTTATCCAAGAGGTGGCATCAAAAACTAAAGATGTTGCTGGGGATGGTACCACGACTGCTACAGTTTTAGCGCAGGCGTTGATTCGTGAGGGTTTGAAAAATGTGGCAGCTGGTACTAACCCAGTTAGCTTGAAGCGTGGGATCGACAAAACTATTGAAGCACTGGTACAAGAAATTGCCAATGTGGCTAAACCAGTGGAAGGAAGTGCGATCGCTCAAGTTGCCACTGTCTCAGCTGGTAATGATGAAGAAGTCGGTAGCATGATCGCCGAAGCAATGGAGAAAGTCACTAAAGACGGTGTAATTACCGTTGAAGAATCCAAATCCCTGACAACCGAACTAGAAGTCGTTGAGGGGATGCAGATTGACAGGGGTTACATCTCTCCCTACTTCATCACCAACAACGAGCGGCAGATAGTCGAATTTGAAAATGCCCGCATCCTGATTACTGACAAAAAAATCAGCAGCATCCAGGATTTAGTGCCAGTGCTGGAAAAAGTTGCCCGTTTAGGTCAACCCTTGCTGATTGTAGCTGAAGATGTCGAAGGTGATGCTTTGGCAACTTTGGTAGTAAACAAAGCGCGGGGTGTACTTGCCGTAGCTGCTATCAAAGCACCTGGATTTGGCGATCGCCGCAAAGCTTTGTTACAAGATATTGCCATTATCACCGACGGACAGTTGATTTCTGAAGAAATCGGCTTAAGCTTGGATACCGCTTCTTTGGAAGCCCTAGGAACTGCCCGCAAAATCAGCATTGACAAAGAAAGCACCACAATTGTCGCTGGCAGTACCACCCAGCCAGAAGTGCAAAAGCGGATTGCTCAAATTCGTAAGCAGTTGGAAGAAACTGATTCTGACTACGATAAAGAAAAACTCCAAGAACGCATCGCCAAGCTAGCTGGTGGCGTAGCCGTGATTAAAGTGGGTGCGGCCACAGAAACCGAACTCAAAGACCGCAAACTACGGATTGAAGACGCGCTGAACGCCACTAAAGCCGCTGTGGAAGAAGGTATCGTTCCCGGTGGTGGGACGACTCTTATTCACTTGGCCAAAAACGTAGAAGTGTTTAAAAACAGCCTGCAAGACGAAGAAAAAATCGGCGCTGAGATTGTTGGACGAGCGCTAGAAGCTCCCTTACGTCAAATAGCAGAAAACGCCGGTGGCGAAGGTTCTGTTATTGTCTCCAGAGTTCGGGACACCGAATTTAACATTGGCTACAATGCTGCCACTGGGGACTTTGAAGACTTGATTGCCATAGGCATCATCGATCCCGCTAAAGTTGTGCGCTCAGCCTTGCAAAACGCTGCTTCCATTGCTGGTATGGTTCTAACCACCGAAGCCGTTGTCGTCGAAAAACCTGAGAAGAAACCTGCTGGTGGTGCTCCTGATATGGGCGGCATGGGTGGCATGGGCGGCATGGGCGGTATGGGCGGCATGGGCGGCATGGGCGGCATGGGCATGATGTAGTCCATCAGCGATTAAATTTGGCAGCCATTTTTATACCCGCCAGAATTAATACAAGTACTTTATGCAGTTTGTCTTGCCAAGGCAAACTGTTTTTTTATACCGTTGCTGTTTCAGAAGCAATCTAGTACATTGTCATCCAAGTTGCATTCAAAATATAAAAAGCTTCTAACTTCTAACCAATGCCTATTAAGTAAAACTTTATGGCACGAAAACTACGCCGCCTTGCCAGATTGGTAACTAAGCAACATGCAGATGAGTTCTATCACTACCCAGGGACTTTACCAGGAACCATCATCGTTGATGCAGATGCTCCACCACCGATCATTTTTTTGATTGACTACAACCAAACTAATGTCATCCGCCACCAAATAACATCCCCGGAGGAGTGCATCCCCTATTTGGATACGGAATCCGTTTCTTGGGTGGACGTACAAGGTTTAGGCAGTCAAGATATATTACAAAGATTGGGTCAAGTTTTTGATTTACATCCTCTGGTTTTAGAAGATGTGGTGAATGTGCCAGAGCGTCCCAAAGTAGAGGATTATGAAGACCAATTGCTGTTTATTGCCCGCATGGTAGTACCAAAGGAAAGAACATGTGGTTTTTACAGCGAACAAGTAAGTTTGATATTGGGGAAACATTACTTACTGACTGTGCAAGAAGAACCAGAGCATGACTGCTTTGAAGGGGTGCGATCGCGAATTGAAAAAGGTAAAGGCATCATCCGTAAACAAGGAGCCGATTATTTAGCTTATGCTCTATTAGATGCAATCATTGATGGCTTTTTCCCAGTACTAGAACTTTATGGCGATCGCATCGAAGAATTAGAGGAAGAAGTAATCGCTAACCCCACCCGGCAAACACTACAAAATATTTATCAAATTCGGCGAGAGTTACTACAATTGCGCCGCTCAATCTGGCCCCAACGAGATGCAATTAATTCCTTAATTCGAGATGGTAGTGAACTCATTAGTGAAGAGGTAAGCATCTATCTACGAGACTGTTATGACCATGCAGTGCAAGTAATGGACATGGTAGAAACCTACCGAGAATTGGCATCTGGATTAATGGATGTATATCTTTCGGCAGTGAGTAACAGAATGAATGAAGTCATGAAACTGCTAACAGTGGTTTCGGCAATTTTTATTCCACTGACTTTTGTTGTTGGTATATATGGGATGAACTTTAATACTGAAAAGTCGCCATATAATATGCCTGAATTGAATTGGTATTGGGGCTACCCGATTTGTTTAGGAGTAATGGCGGTAATTGGATTTGGTTTGCTATTCTTATTCTGGCAGCGGGGCTGGCTCGAAAATTCTTCGACAATTAAGCGTGATTGAAGATTGGCGATCGCACTCTGAGTAGAATACACAAAATCATCAGATGGAGTTTATATATTTGAATGCAAAATAATAGCAGTGACCAGAATTTAGTAGTTTTGACACTTTATATTATTGGTGTCTCTTATGTCTTCAACCGGATGATTGAATCAATCGACGATCAAGTTAAGTTTGAGTTTAAAAAAGGAGACGTCGATGAACAACTCAAAGAACAAAATCTTCAAGACCAAATAGGGATTTCCTGTAAACTTAAGTCCTCATACCCAATTGACGATCTCAAAGACTTACTGATTAGTATTGAAAATAAATCCGAAAATATTGCTGTATACGTTGATTGGGATAATAGCTCTTTGGTAGTCGAACATACCAAAGAATCGCGCCGGGTGATTCGGAAATCACCAGACTTAACTCGCGACTTAGCTGTACCACAAAGTCCCAGCTTAATTGTTCCTAAAAAAACACTTACGGAAACGGTGACATCAGAAAATGTTTTCGAGCGCGATCAAGCAACTGGAACTTACACAGCAAAAAAACCCATAGTTAATATTACTGGGCTGAAATCTGGTAGCCCACCGCAAAAAAAGTTATACAACAACTTCATAAATAGAAGAGAGGAGTTAAAATTTTCTCTACAACTAGTATTGCGAATATCTGAGGTGCGTGTCGGTTTAGTACCAGGTGTTAATGTTCCCCCGATGTGCATTATCAATTGTCCTTTCACTATTAGGAAACTACCTTGGACATACGCCCTACCTTGGAATAAAAAGAAATAACCCCAACCAGACGCACAATGCTATCCAAAGATTACACTGGATCTTGGGAAGGAGTAGGCGCAGGCAGTTGCAGATCAGTCATAGTTACTGATTTGAGGAAAGTCCGGGCTTCCGAAAGACCAAACTTGCTGGATAACGTCCAGTGCGAGCGATCGTGAGGATAGTGCCACAGAAAGATACCGCCTTTTCAGTGAACAGTTATCAGTAAACAGTAAACAGTTAATACTTGATAACTGATAACTGAATAGGGTAAGGGTGCAAAGGTGCGGTAAGAGCGCACCAGCAGCGTCGAGAGGCGCTGGCTCGGTAAACCCCGGTTGGAAGCAAGGCGAAAGGAACTACGGTTGGTCTTTTACCAGTTCCGCTAAAAAAGAGCCGCTTGAGGCGTCTGGTAACAGATGTCCCAGATAGATAACTGCCCTCGAAAGAGAACAGAACCCGGCTTATGTCCTGCTCTTTCCTTTAATGGATTATGGAGGCTTTTGCTTTTGTAATCCATTATTTATTTGTATGAATTTTGTGAGATGGGAATTTACCCTGCTTATCTACTGCTCAAATCAACAGCAGGCGCGTTATCAGTAAACAGTAAACAGTAAACAGTAAACAGTTATCAGTCAAGATAAGTGAGTTTAAGGAGAACTACTAAGCTCGACTTTATTTAAAATGGATAACTCGGTTTTTCTTATTCGGCAAAAATCCTGGTTTTTTGGCAAATACTGTTTCCATATTCTTGATTCACGATGAAGTCGAAAAACTAAAACTACTCTCCCGCGATGCTTTCAGCGTCAGGTTTTGGGTTTTGTAAAAATGGATAAAGTCGAGCTCAGAGAGCGAGTACTGACAACTGAAAACTAATACATTAGCAGGCAATATCTGGCGGGTTTAAATCCCCCAACTGTTTACTGTTTACTGTTTACTGTTCACTGATTTAAGTATTTATATTAATTAAAACTAAGCTTCTAAAATAAATGAACCTTAAGAGTATCGGGTTAAAAAATATTAAAATACAACAAAGTTCTCTTTCACAGAAAATTTTCAATTCAACTTCAAAATCTACCATAGATTCTGCTCAAATGTATCAAATAATCCAGATTTTAGTAGGAGCAGTAACAACCATTGAACAAATATGTTTTAATCAACAAGCCACTCCAGCCAATCTGACTCGCTCATCTCGTAAAATTTACTCCTGGATGAAATTTTTGACGGATGAGCGCAATCTAAAGCTTCACCTGACAAGTACTTTTCGTATGCAGCAAATTTCTAAAGAAATTCTTAGCAAATATGGTCAGAAATCGATTCAACTAATGATTGAGTTCACTAATTTAGAACTTTTATATAAGGTGAAAAAGTCTAGCGGCGTTGTTAATATTATTATTAATGAAGGATTTATTAATGCATCAGATGAGGTTTTGCAAGCGTTGGTAAAATCCACTCTTTTTGGGAAAAGTCAAGATAATACACGACTCATCAGGTCATTTGCTAACTCAGAAGAATACAGTGATGTACTGCTGGAGCTTGATTTAATTGCTGAAGTAAGCGCAGAAAACCCACAAGGTAATTTTTATAACCTGAATGAGTTGTTTGATAAACTGAACCGTGAATATTTTGCTGCAAATCTTGCTAAACCGCGTCTTGCATGGAGCCAAATTAACACCTACCGTAAGTTTGGACACTATGAGCCAGCTAAAGATAGGGTGGTGATTAGTTTGACCCTTGACGATGCAAATATACCTGAATTTGTGATTGAGTTTGTCTTGTATCACGAATTGCTGCACAAGTACCACGGCGCAAAGTGGGTTCAGGATAGGAAAATTTTTCACACAAAAGACTTTCGTGTCAGTGAAAGCAAGTTCAAATTTTATCAAGAAGCATTGAGATGGCTGGATAAATTGGCGTCTGTCAAAGCCAGTAAACGACAGCCTTGACATTAGCGATCGCCTGAAAGACTATACGTTATAAAATACTGCAAACCTGTTGAAATGCTTATCAAACTAGGCTTTCATGTTAAGTTGACACCAATGGGCAATGCCGTGCCCCTACGAAAAATCTATATGTATCGAGATTTTCGTGAATTGGTATGAAAACAAAGTTCCGAGTTCTGAACAATATTTCCTATTCCCAGGACTGAAATTCATCAATGGCATTGCGAATTAGGGCAGTTAGTTGAGCACGACGTGTTTCAAAGTTGGCTGCAATTGAAATCAGCGCGATACCAACTAGCAAGCCAACGACCCATTTCATAAAAGGGTAGCGCCAGCTTAAAATCACTGATTGATAGATACTAGTGATTAAAAATGTGGCTGTGCCAATGTAGAGAAAAGCTCGTACTCGCAAAGCTAAGCCGGCAAAAATGGCGATGAGGCTGAAAATTCCCGGTATCAAGGCTGTGTCTTGATGAAATAAAATTGCCCACCCACAAATTACACCACTACCTAATAACCGAAAGCTATGGCGAGCTATTTTATATTCTGGTAGTCTCAACTGGGGATCTATTTGAGCAATATAAAGTAGTGATAACCCGATTGGTGTTACATACCATAAAGCATCAGTGAGGTTTAAGTGATAAAACCAGCGGTAAAGTGCCCAGTTAACTAATGCCGCACTAATATAAGTAAAACGGATATTTTTACCGAATGTTGCTAGGAAGATGTAGAACCCAGCGGCAATTAGTATGGAGATTGGGTAAACTCGGAGTCTGGTTTCCCATAAAATTATCAATGGCACAATGTATGCAGCTTGTTGCCAAGGTCTTTTAGACCAACCCCAATTTTCCCAAGGCAGAATGTACAGAAAATAAGCTACCACACAAGCGATCGCACCATTCCAAGGAATTAGCGGCCCAGTCAAAAATTGTCCTACTGCTGTCTCGCGCCAGTAAATTCTCATGCCAGCTACCTCTAATAAGCCGAGGTAAACCCACATTTGGGCTACCGTTATTCCTCCCAACTTGTAGAGGGGAGTTTCGTTAACAAGTAAGGCAGTCCGTTGTGCAAATAAGTCTGAGGATTGGCTGCTTCCAACTTTCGGAATTTCTGGGGGTTCCCTTAGTTGTAGCAACTGCTGTACAATGCGCGATCGCCGTCCTTGAAAGATGGCATATCGAATCAAAAATACCCCGGTTGCCAATCCTACCAAACGGTTAACTTCAATGGGAGTAGGAATGGCAGCCATCAATAAAAAGCTACTCCAAGCCCAGTGAATATGAGCAATTTTTTTGAGTTCTTGCGAAGTCAGGCGGAAGTAACCTACAAGCCAAGGGGAAAGGATGCGATAAGCATACATGATGCCAGTGCCAAGAGCAGACATGGCAATTAACCCATCGCCTAATGCTCCTCCTCTGGCTTGTGACATTTGGTAGAGCAAAAGTTCATAAGCAGAAATTGATATGCCAATGATTCCTAAGTAAAGTAGCGGTTTGAAGTTTTCGCGGCGTCGCCCTACACCAATCACGATTAAAGCTACACCCAAGGAACACAAACCTGTCCAGTTGGTAAAGGTATCTAAACGCAGCAATACACTAAATGCACCATAGATAAGTGGTAAAATATGAAACCTGCTAGGAAGTCTTTCTAATTGATGTCGTCGCCGCCACCACTCTCCTAAAAGTTGAGCAATCAAACCCAAGGCGATGTTAGCGATGGCAATTCTCTGAGTTGAATATTCCCCAAATCCCAGCACTTCAGCAATTAACAACTCTAGACACCAACCGATGCTATAAAATGCCCAATCTGTTGGTTCCCGCCAACTGCGATAAGCGATCGCCCCCAAGGTGATAGCAGTGGCAGTAAAGTACAAAAATCCTGGCGAAACAATCCCCTGATAAACTAGCACGGAGTGCAACGTCAGCATTAACAACTCAAAGCCACACAAGGCGATCGCCCATTTATTGCTTGCTGTTGCATAGATAGCTGCTAATTCGTTACCTCGCCACAACAGTGCTGTACGTGCTAACCATAAACTTAAAGTTGCGATCGCCCCTACAAGAAACCAACCTGCTAGCGCCAAGCGAGAAAAACCAGGTAAACCTGTCCACAATAGTGCCCCGATGAAACTCAGCCCAAAACCTACTGTGATTAAGGCCGCTGCTTGGTTTCGCAAATAACGAGTATTTGTAAACATCAGCCCTGTACCCACAGCCAAACCGATTAATCTAGTTCCTGGTAGCTGCAAAGTAAGTAACTGGGCGACGCCTACAGCTAAAATGCTCAAGTAACTGTTTATAGTACGACGCTCTGTAGTTGTGCGATTGGCAACACCAGTGAGAGCTAAAGGCGTAGCTAGCCAAATGATTCCCCAATGATCTTGGCTATCAGCTACACCATACCAAGATGAGCTAGCATTTACCCACAAGAGAATAAAACTAACGGCAGCTAGTCCTAAACCAATGTACCAAGCGCTACGTCGCCATAATCCATTACCGACGCTAAATCCCCATTCTGCAACCATTACAGCTAATAAAATGCTTGCCCAAGCTTCTTTGCTGAGAGTTGCTAGAAGCCAAGTGATGGTACAAAATGTCAGCACTCCCATGATGTGAGTTAGGTATACCAGAGAAGGAGGGGGGCAAGAGGAGCGGCGTTTGGTGATGATGGCGAGAGTGACGGTGGAAAGTAGCAGATTTAGCGATCGCAATGCGGGATTTGCTAAGGCGATCGTTGTTAAAAAAGCGCCAAATAACAGCGCTAACAGTTCGCCAAATTTAGCTAATTCTTGCTTATGAAGGCGATACAGGCTCTCATTGAGCACCACCATTAAAATTAGGTAGGGAAATAAAGCTACACCCAGTAACGCCCAAGGTTCATTTTGAGCATTGGTGAGATATGTGCTAGTTGCGATCGCCCATTGCTGTAGTCCAGAAGGTACTAACCGCCAACCCAGCCAAATAGTCTGTAAGCCGATGACAAAAATCGCCGCTAAATCAGTCTTTAAACTGTACCGTTGTAAGCGGCTTCCCTCAAACCATAAGCCTAAACCACATACAGCTATTGCTTGCCAAGGATAAGATATTACCGAAACTAGCCAACCTAGCAATAGTAAGATTCCGCCGAGTTTTTCCCAGAATAGGGAAGTAGGAGTAGGGGAAGAAATAACTCCTGTCTCCTGTCTCCTTGTTCCCTGTTCTGCTAACCAAGTGACTAGCCAACCGCAAACACCAATGGCTAACCCCAACTGAGTTACATCTAGTCTGACAACGAAAATCGCCCGCACTAGCAGCACCACCAAGGCATAAATTACTACTAAAGCGGGTGAAGAAATCCCAAGTCTAATTCCTTGAACGCTACTATGCTCCCTACTGATTAGCGGGTGATGCTGAGGGTAGCGATTGTGATAAACCGTAATAATAGCTGTGCCGATCATTGCTAAATAAACGGCAATTAAGGGAAATCCTGGGAATTTCCAACCCCAATGCAGATAACTCAGCCCCAGAATATTAATTAAAGGTAAATTGCCACTATGTAAATTAGGAAAAATAGTTCGATTATTCCAGACTAAAACAGTAATAGCTGTCAGAAGTGGCCAGGCGATCGCAACTACAATCCAGTCCAAAGGATTTTGCCACAACTGGAAGCTATCCATTGCCCAAAAATTTACTGGCACTAGTAAAAGAGTGACAATCAGCAATGTCTGAGCCGTTAATCTGAGGTTACTTTGTTTAGTTGCCCAGAAGCTTAAGCCCCAGAAACTCAAGGTATAAGCCAACAAAACCCCATACTGTCCAGAGGCGGGAAATCTCTCCCACTGACTAGCAGCCAGTACGCCAGAAGACAACACTACTAGGAATACTCCTAAAAACAGTAGCCACCGGACACTCAACTCTGCCCCTAGTGACTGCAACATCGTGCTGATGAAGCTGGTAGCTACTACCTTTTGGCGCGGCTGTTTGCGGTTCTGAGACTCTAGAACTGTCACAGGCTGCGGCACAGGATCGGAAGTTGCGGGTTGAGGTAAAGGTTGTAATATCACCTCGCAGACGAGAAACTCTCGGCATAGCTGCCTAACTTGGGTGTCAGATATCAAACCCAAGCGCAACCACATATCCAGTCCTTTTAATAACCGAGGATGGGATGATGGCAGACTAACTTCAATTTTCAGCGAGCGCTCAAGGGGCGATGACATAAGCCACAGTTGTATAAGTATATACTTAAATAATTTGGTTTAATTAAAGTATATTTTGACTCTATCTGTGTCACTTATTTAACTGACTCATGTTAATTTTTTTAAGCGCTAAGTAGTGTACTTGCTGATTTTACGCTATTGACCTTGACAAGTAATCAGCAATGCGTTGTGTAATTAGCCCTTTCAAAGGGAGTAAAAATCTCAGAAAATTTTGCCCAATTGTGGGCTTTTCACTTTTGTGTCTATGTGGTGTGGTGAAAAATTTGACTTTTAAAACACAAAGACACTGCGAAAAGTATGAGCGCCGGAAACCGGCGCTCATAACTTTTCAAGACAAAGACACTAAGAAAAATACATCTTTTTAATTTAGCTCTTGAAAAGACTGGCGTTAGATAATAGACTTCTATGAAAATAAAACGGGTGGTAGTGGCTAGGACAATCCTTTGCCTTTAATTTGTTTGGATGTAGCTTCCATAAAGTCAATAAAAACTTGTATGAGCTTATGAATTCCCTCGCTACCTCCAGCAATTAAACCACCTGTTAACAATGCATCTAAACAACGGAAAAGAATTACTTGCATTGTATTATCTGAATCAATAATTACTAGTGGTTCGATTGAGCGAATACCTATTGCACTGATTAAAAGACCAAATAAAAGGGATGTCCATAACGCAATTATTCGTGTATCAGACTTATAAGCTACTCTTTTACGCTCTTTTTCAGTTAGCTCATGAATTTTGTGATTTAAATTATCAATCTGTAATTTGGTTGTGCTGGGTAATTCTTGATTTTGGGTGAGGTTTTGGAGAATTTGCTGCTCTAAACTCATCCCTACAGGTGGAAGTTCATTGATTTGATTATATTCTAAATAAGCTAGAGGATTTTGTTGTTGTTGCGTTTCTAGAAAATTTCTATGTTCATGAACTAAAAGCTTCTGTTGTTGAACACTAATATTTAATTGCTCTGCGACTGGGCCTCGCCAAGTAGTTATAAAAACTTCTAAAGAACGCTCCAGCAATAAAGAAATAAAAAATGGTAATGCGAGTAGCTGTATAATATCATTGAATCCAAATTGTTTGATAACAAATGGTTTAGATGATAACCAAGTAGCTAAAGTTACTATTAAGAAACTAATAATAATCAACAAAATAAATAGAGGAGATTCTGGTGAAAGCTTTAGCAACTTGTTTATACTCCTGTGCGAACAACATTTAATCCAACGTTGACGAGCCACAACTCATATTAGAGAACGTTAAACTTAATCAGAGGCTCACCTCTCAAACTTGGTTTAACAGCCTTTTAATCAGTAGACCTCTCGCAAAAGTCCGAAAATTATTAGTGTCATTCTGACCAGAACGTAGTAGAGGAAAGAATCTCACTCAGTCACTCAGATGTTTCGCTCCGCTCAACATGACAATTTAAGCATTTATGCAGTAGGTCTAGTCTTTCCCGTTTTACTGAGAGTTTTTGTGGCAGCAGGATAAAAAACAAGACTGTATGTGTAATTTATGAGTTAAAAAGCCTGAAAACAATACACAGAGGTTGATTGAGACGATTTAATTGGCAGGATTTTGAGTTTGGACTTTTTGCTATTCACTTAAAGGTTGGATAGGAGTAGATCGAGGTCAAAATAATATTGCTGTTGCTGCACTCCCGAAGGGGTTTGGCAAGTTTTGGAAAGGTGGACGAGTTAAAGCGTTAAGACGACAGTTTCAACGCACTCGCAAACAACTACAAAGTGCCAAGCAACTGAAGGAAGTCAAGCGACTAGAGCAACGTGAAAGGCGTATCATCACCCATATCAATCACGTCATTTCAAAAGAATTGGTACAGTTTGCCAAGGACTTTGGGATGGGATTGCGGTTTGAGGATTTGTCTGGATGCAGACAAACAATGAAGCAGAAGAAGAAAACAAAATCTGACGCTGCGAATAACCGCGACCATTGGGCGTATTACCAGTTAGAGCAATTCACGCGATACAAGGCTATCAGTGAAGCCGTGCCAGTCGAGTCTGTGCCAGCGCCATATACCAGTAAATCCGACCATCGAAACGGTGTGTTAGGAGTACGAAATGGTGATTGGTTCAGAGGATATGACGGGTATCGTGCTAACGCCGACTAAAAACGCTTACTGCTGCGATCGCTGAAATAGCAAATGCGAGCGCTGAAATAGCAAATGCAGTCGCTAAAATAGCAAATGCGAGCGCTGAAATAGCAAATGCGAGCGCTGAAATAGCAAATGCAGTCGCCGAAATAGCAAATGCGAGCGCTGAAATAGCAAATGCAGTCGCTAAAATAGCAAATGCGAGCGCTAAAATAGCAAATGCAGTCGCCGAAATAGCAAATGCGAGCGCTGAAATAGCAAATGCAGTCGCCGAAATAGCAAATGCGTAGGCGTAGCCAGCCGTAGGCATCGCTGAAGAGGAAAATCCTAGACTTTAGAGGATGTCTGAGAAGTCAAAATTGTCATGCTGAATGAAGCGATAGCGTAATGTACCCCTATGGGGAAGCAAGCTACGCGGAGCGTCTCGTAGAGAAGCATCTCAGAAATTAACGGATAATAGAGATTCTTCCTTCCGCTCTGCAAAGCGTCAGAATGACAAAATATACCATTACCTAGCTTTTCAGACATCCTCTTATACCAATTCACGAAAATCTTGATACATATAGATTTTTTGTATGGGCATTGCCGTGCCCCTACCAACGTATTTGTATCATTTTTAAAGTTAAATGGGATTACTCAGCACCACTAAAAGCTTTTTGCTGCTGATAACGCTGTTTAAACTGCTGCTGCTGTATTTTATGATCAACGATTGGGTCAGGATAGCCAACAGCATGACGTTCCAAAGGTGAAATTTTACCAGTAACCAAATATTCTGTATCCATAGACCGCAATTCGGGTATCCATTGGCGGATATATTCCCCTTCTGGATCAAACTTTTGCGATTGACTGGCTGGGTTAAAAATCCGCACGGGTTTGGGATCCATCCCGCTAGAAGCACTCCATTGCCAACCGCCATTATTGGCAGATAAATCACCGTCAATGAGATGCTGCATAAAATATTTTTCACCCAATTGGGGATTAATCAGCAAATCTTTGGTCAAGAAACTAGCGACAATCATCCGACAGCGGTTGTGCATCCAGCCGATTTCATTCATCTGGCGCATCGCTGCATCTACGATGGGATAGCCAGTTTTCCCTTCACACCAAGCTTGGAAATGTTCTTCATTAGTTTCCCAAGGGAAGCTTTTGAAGGTTTCGCGGTAAGCACCATCAGCCAATTCGGGGAAGTTATACATTGCGTGTTGATAAAATTCTCGCCACGCTAATTCTTGTTGCCATGTGCGGATATTGGCTGCTGTTTCATCGCTGCGGCTGTTTTCTAACACTTCTATTGTGGCTTGCCAAACATGACGAATGCCAATGACGCCAAATTTTAAAGCTGCGCTCAGTTGCGATGTCCCATCTACTGCGGGAAAATTGCGCTGTTCTTGATATTCAGTAATTGCTCTTGTAGTAAATTCTTCTAACCTGGCTTGGGCCGCTGCTTCTCCTGGTGAGATGATCAATTCTCCATCCCAGATAAATCCTAAATCTTTAGCTGAGGGTAGAGCGATCGCTCCTGTTTGTTTGGCAATTTCCTGTTCTTTTGCCGTTAAACCCTCGGTATTTTGCAGAGTTTCTACTGGATTCGCCTTCGGTTTGCTAATCCAATTTTTCCAGAAGGGGGTATAAACAGTGTAGCGACCGTTGGAACCTGTACGAATTTCTTCGGGAGAGTGGAGAATCTGATCCCAGTTTTGGTCAAGAAACTGAATGCCATTTTCACTGAGGGCATCGATAACGGTGCGATCGCGTTCTTGCGAGTACGGTTCTACATCCCAATTCCAAAAAACCGCTTTGGCTCCCAAAGCCACTGCTAAGGCTGGTATCGCTTGCACAGGATTGGCGTGGAGTATTAACAACTCGCTACCCACTTGGGCATATCGCTCCTGTAATTTCTGCAAACAGCCGATCATATAAGTTACTCTCACCGGAGCAACATCATCTCGTTCTAGCAAATTCGGATCAAGGCAAAAAACACCCACCACTTTTGGACTTTGCTGTCTTGCAGCAGCTAGTCCCGTATTGTCAGAAATACGTAAATCACGGCGATGCCAAAACAGAATTAAGTTAGACATTCCACACTTATGGCAGTTCACTTGTACTAGCTTAGACGTTAATCATACCCTGAGCATCATTCTGCCGATAAATTTTATTGAAAGCAGCAGCAAAACCTTCCTTGTGGCGTTGTCGGAAAGCCGCCCCATCCCCAAAAGCTTAATGCTCCAATACTTTTCGGTTAAGCCTAAAAATCTCCCTTCTGGTCTGGCAAAAGGTTAAGGGGTAAATTCAAACCTTTTCCCTTTAACCGAGAAGTCTTGACTTAATGCCTCATGCCCAAAAACCACATGTGCCAGTTTAAAGAGCGGAATGTGAGGTAATAAATTGACCAAAAGTGTATGGGATATTTACTGTGTATTTTGTTATCTGGTGCTTCTTCGGTAGAAATTATGAGATTCCAACTTAAATCTTTTATTGCTTTTACATTGTTTGCTATTAGCGCAAATTTATCTATTTCTCCATTTGCTCAAGCCGCAAACTTCAAGACTAATTTGACTCCAGAGAAATATAATTCTCAAGAGGATATTTGGTTAAATTCTATTACTCAAAATCAAAAAACATTTGATGATTTCTCATTAGTTAAATCAGCCGAAATCCTATATAATACACCAATCACAGGTGTTCGACCTGGAGCTAGCAGCATACCTGGGCCAGGCAACAACAATACTGGAGCTGCCAGTACAGAAAAAGGAGATTCTGCCAATTCTCCTGTGCCTATTTCTGGGTTAAATAATCCAACTAATAGCGAAATTGCCGCTATATTAGGTAATCGCAATTTAAATAATATTATTGATACAGAGGATAATGGTGCTTCTAAAATAAACTTATTCTTCGACAGTTCTATCGAACAAGATAATACTGGGTTAGATAACTTGTTCTTTTGGGAACGAGGCATGAACAGTGACTTAGGTGTGCAAGCGATTGATAGCAGTGGAAAATTACTTGGTAATTTCTTAAAACTCTCTAGAACTGAGCAAAAAAGCGCTGGCTATTCAATTGACACTACAGAAATTTCTGCTTCTCAACAAGTTGGCTATTGGGGAGTTAACCTTAGTCAATTGGGTGTCGATTCTCTGAGTGGGATTCAAGTTATAGCCAAGAGTCAAGCTAATAATGATTCCGAATATTACAATGGCCCTGATTACAAGGTATTAGCTAGAAAAACAACTAGAAGAGTGCCTGAGCCAGGTGCTATGTTGGGTTTAGGAATGATTGCTGGGACTATCGGCTTACTACGCCGTGGTCATTCTACTCGTGTTCAATAATTTTAGGACTCACGCACAGTGATGAAAAACTAAGGATTTGGGCAGGAGAAAATCAATCAACACTTTGTCTATCGGAAAGAGTGGCTTATTGACTAAAAGTTAAGTATACTCTTCTTAACAGTTAATCAATGTTTTGTTATGGCTACTCTACTACTTGACGATGGCAAAATCGAGAGCGATTTAGGCGAAATAGTTCGTGAACTTGCCCCTCTCAGCATCCAACTCAGACACTACGACCCAGGAACATCGCTTCTATTTGCGAATTTGCTAGACCAAGATGTTGTAACTGAGTCTGAGAAACACTACATTGTAGAGCTCCATAACAGCGTATTTGAATTTCTTCAGCAAGAAAATGGCTTTCTCTGGTGTGACCTGCTGAATGTGCATCCAGGTTCGGCGAATCTTCACCAACTGATAACGACCTATGGCCGCTACCATACTCACACTGCTGCTGAACCCCTCTATGTTTTGGCGGGAGAAATGATTTATGGGTTCGTGCGGCCTGATGGTAGTCAAGTACAGCTTTTAGTTGAGGCACAAGACTATCTCTGCATTCCAGCCGGAATTGAACATTGGTGTAGCCCGACTGCATCATTGCATTTTAAGGCAGTACGCTACTTTGCGATCGCTGATGGCTGGGTTCCCAATTATACAGGAACTCAGTTGAGTGACTCACTCAACAAGCCACGGTGACATACTCTGAATCTCCATTTGGAATGTGGGATTTAAATTGTATGATACTAGCGATCGCTCTGTTAACTGTTGATGATTCCACTTTGCTCACAGATACTACTTTTTTGTGTAAAAATTACACATTAAAATGCATATTTTACAGCATAAATAAAGGTGTTAGCTGTAAAATATGCATTGGCACAGTAGTTAAAACTATTTGCGTTTAAAGCAAGAGGATAAGCAGAAAACTAAGAACTGTACTAGCAGTTTTCTCCTCCCTCAGCTTGCCAAGTTTAAACTACAAGACTATCTACTCTACGGGCTTTGCCAAGTTAGTATTTTTTGCAAGGATACCAAGAGTAGTAGCAGCAGCGGTAACGTCGTCTTTTACCGTACCTATCTCCTTTGTAGTCATCTTGTTTGTCGTAATCTTCTTTGTAGTCGTCTTTATCTTTGCCGTAATAAGAATCTTGTCCTCCAGATAGAAGCTGTTGTTCTGCTAAGGACAGTTCTCTCAAAAAGTCAGATTTGATGATTTGAATTGACATAACTTTTAGCCCCACTTTACGTACATAGGTGCATAACACCTATGGTTCTACTTATAAGCATGTTTTTTATAAATTAAATTATCCTAAAGCTATAAATAAAAAGGTTTTATTTATAGCTTTTGGTTAACGCAAACTATATCTAATTGCTGATTAACAGTTTGTGTAATTATAGTAAGTAATAATCTAAGTTACTTAGCTTTATTTAGACGTATTTCTAGTATTAACTACCAGGTTATTTATTAGTTAACTATATTATGTTTAGTCTGTAAGTGTTACTTTTAATTTATATACTCAGAATGTGGTATTTTTTCATAGTTTATTAAGATATTAAAAACCCAGTTTTTTAAGAAACTGGGTTTTTGAGGCCTAGGTATTTTCACAACTCGAACAGAGTTGCTATAGATAGCATCTCTATTCTAGAAAATACCTTTGTAGGCACAAAATTAAACCTACGACCTTGAGTTTTTCCGTAAAAATCTGTTTGTCAAGTAGTCAAAGCTATTTACATCAAAAATAAAGGGAGAGCAGAAAAGTAAACACTTTACTTAGCAGTCTACTTTCCTGTTCTCTAAGGTATTAATTTAATACCTTATAAGAATAGAGAAGACTTACTAGAAACTCTCAAAATCTGATTTATTTTAAGTAAATTATAGAAGTCTTCTTTTCTCCCCATTAATAGCAAATTTTCAACTACAAGACTACCCAGTTTTTAGGTTATACTAACTTAGCTGCAACAAGATTTCGGCTTACAACATGAGGGCTTGTGTACTCTACAAACTGTGACTTTAAAAGTTTTACATTTCTTCTTAGAGCCACAGCCATTTTTACCATTATCGTCGCCGTTATCGCCGTTATCTTTACCGTTATCGTCGCCGTTATCGCCGCCTTTGTAGAAACCTCCAGATAGAAGTTGCTGCTCGTTTGTAGATAAATCTACAAGTAAATCAGACGTGATGATTTGAGATGACATAATTAATTCCCTCACTTACGTACATAGGTATGTTTTACCTACACTTTTCTTTATAAAGATTTTTTTTAATAATTAAACTCTCCTAAAGTGAGAGATTACAAAGCTAAAATTATAACTTTTGGATAATGTCAGATACTATCTGAAGTTACATGAGTTTTTTATAAAAGTTCTAAAGAATGAATGAATATTTTTGTTTAAGAAAGTTAACAAAACCTAACTTTTTATTGTTGGCGATCGCTTTCTCAAGTATTTATTAACCAACGGTATTAAGTTAGATGATAAAATTTGACATAAGGCATTTTTTGATAGTTATATCCACATAACAACACTTAAAAGTTTATAAACACTAAAAAACCCGTTTTCCTTAAGGAAAACGGGTCTAGGAAGCTGGCAATTTCTACAAATATAGTAGATTGCTGTAGATAGCATTTTATCTGGGAAAAACCTTGACAAATGCTATATTTTAGCTACCATTTTGACCAAAACCTGATTGCTTGCGAGGAAGTTATATAAGTCTTTTCCTTCACTCACGAATTACAAAGTTTAAATTTTGGAGCTACTACATCAACTTAATGAGAGCAGCGAGGTTTGGGTTTGCAACATGAAGGTTTTTTGTAGACTTTGACAATGAAGATTTTGGAAGGACTCTTGTGTTTCTTACCTTTATCGTCATCGTCATCGTCATCGTCATCGTCCTCGCCGTTGTCGCCTTTGTAGAATCCACCAGATAGAAACTGCTGTTCTTCTGTGGATAAATCCATGAGTAAATCAGAAGTGATAATTTGAGATGACATAGACATAATTAATGACCTCACTTACGTACATAGGTATGTAATACCTATACTTTTAGTTATATAAATAATTTCTAATGATTAAATTATCCCAAAGTTATAAATTACTCAGATCAAGCTCTAGCTTTAGACTCATGCTAAATATCTTTATTATTAATAATAAAAGATGTTTTTAAGTTCTAATAAAAAGCTTACCATTTCTATTGAAATAACTTTATTCGCTGCTTTTTGTGCTAGCGATCGCTTCCTATAATGTTTGTCTATTAAGACTATTACAAACATCATTATTTCTTATATAAATTATTGCTTATTAGTTACAAAAATAGCAATACTAATAATTATTAAAAAACCCGCTTTTTTTTAAAGCGAGTTTATAAAGTATTGCAATTTCTACAAGTCTGCCAATTAACTATGAATCACGCCTAAAGCCGACAATATCGACAGGAAAACTTACGCCTTCTTTAGTGGTGAGATTACCACGAACGATAATGTCGGGACTTGACACTGTTGCAAAATATGATCCTCGTCCTCCTGACATAAGCTGTTGTTGCTCTTTAGATAACTCTACAATTAGCTCAGATTGAATGAATTTAATAGACATAATCGATGACCTCACTTACGTAAATAGGTGTTAAATACCTATATGTTTATTATTAACTATTCCTATATATTTTAAATTATTCTTTGGATAGAATTTAATGTTAAAAAAGTCATTTATTATAGATTGTGATAGCTTTAAAAAATAATTTTTGAGTTTATATTTTGAATAAAAACAAGCATATTTTAAAGCTAATTTACTATTGGCTATTAGCTAATCCAAATAATTATTTAGAACTAGCCCTTTCAAGGTAAGTAAAAAATCCTCAAAAATTTACCAAATTTTGGGCTTTTCATCTTTGTGTTTTAGTACGGGCAGTCCGTTCAAGTCAAGCCACTGTCTTGCCCAGAGTTGTCTGTAGCTTGCTTTCCTACGGAACGCTACGCGAACCCGCAGGGTGCGGAGGTTTCTGACGCTCGTTCCTCTCTACGTGACGCTGCGCTATCCGTTGGCGCAGCCCAACCTAGGAACGCCACTTGCTACAAGCCGGGAAACCCGTCCAATGCAGTGGCTCAACTTTTCAAGACAGGCATCAGAACTTCACCTAGCAAAGACGCTGCGCGAACGGAGGGTTCCCACGGCAGTCCGTTCAAGTCGGGAAACCCGCCCACACGGCTGCCTCCCCGTTGTAGCCAGTGGCGCGGGAAACCCGCCCACACGGCTGCACTCGCCTTATTGGTTCAAAAGTCAATTTTTTCACCACTAAGATACAGCGAAAAGTCTGAGCGGAGGCTTCCTCCGAGCAGAACTTTTCAAGAGAAAGACACCAAGAAAAATATATTACACGTTGAAAGGGATAGTCCTATTATTATTTTTAATTCAGGGTCACGACTTGTTAATAGTTGCAGATTTTATAACTGTCTCTGCAACTTATTTTTATTCAGTTTCACAGTTTTATAAGAACTTTAGATGCTCTCCTTGTTGAGAGAGAAAAGTTTCTAACGTACCTTGGATTTTCACCTGACCTTTATCTAGTAGTACAATCCAATCAGCGCGATTAATGACACTGGGGCGATGGGTGATCAAAATCGTGGTTCTGCCTTTTCGGTATTCCAAGAGCCGATCTAGTACTTGAGATTCACTCACTGGGTCTAATCCCGCAGTTGCTTCATCTAAAATTAGTACAGGTGGATCAGTGAGAATTCCTCTAGCGATCGCTAATCTTTGTCTTTGTCCACCAGAGAGATTTGCGCCAAATTCTCCTAAAACAGTTTGATAGTTGTTGGGAAGTTGACTAATAAAGCCGTCTGCATCGGCAACATGGCAAGCTGTGACAATTTCTTCAAAGGATATATAAGGTGTTCCTAAGCGGAAGTTCTCTAAAATTGAGCGACTCCAGAAATGGGGTTCTTGGGGTACATAAACTACTTGTTGTCGTAAGCAATCCAGAGAAATATCTTGTGTGTTAAAAAAACCAATGCGGATATTACCAGAATTCGGCTGATATAAACCTGCTATCAATTTAGCTAAGGTACTTTTACCACAGCCAGATTTTCCAATCAAAGCAACAACTTTTCCGCCAGGAAGCTTGACAGAAAAATCCTCTAGTAAGTCAATTCTACCAGCATGATGAAACGTAACTTGAGAGCAACGAATATCTGCATCACCAGAGATTTGAGCGATTGGCTTTTGACTACCGCCTACCACTTCTGGCGTAGCATCAATAACTTCCAAAAGGCGAGAGACTGCTGTTTGGGAACGAAAATATTCATCCGTTAAGTTAACTAACGAGTCAATTAAATTTAGAACATTGATCTGTAGAGCGTTAAAAGCAAGCATTTGACCGATGCTTAATTCCCCCCGAATGACCAACATGCTCCCTAGTCCGAGTATTATGACACCGCCGATTGTAGAAAGGAGATCAGCAAGGGTATTATTGATAATTCCGATTTGAGTTGTGCTGAAAGAAAGATTAGCAAGGCGACCAAAACGACTCTGAAATTCATCCCAGAATTGCGGTGCAGCATTTGTAGTTTTGAGAACTTGTGCCCCTTTAAAAGTTTCCACTAAAACACCTTGATTTTCTGCACCCAAAACCAAAAGATTGCGAGTTTTTTGTTGAAGAATAGGTAAAAAAGGTAAGGTGGATAAAGTCATTAAAGCGCCAACAAGAACAACTGCAAGTGTTAGCTGCCAGCTATAAAGCAACATGAAGCAGAAAGAAACCACTGCAACGAAAAACTGGCTGGGTAAAAGAACCACAACTTGTGATACTAACTGGTTGACGTCACTTATATCTCGTAGTCGGCTGCTGATTTCGCCACTACGACGAGCTTCGTAGTAATTCAAGGGCAATTGCAGAATTTTGCGCCCAAACTCTAAAACCAGCCCTAATTGCAGCCTTTGACCAAAATGAGCAATCATGATACCTTGTAATACTTGCAGACCGCTGCTAAACAAAGTCATGACTACAACAGCTGACACCACAACAGTAAGTAACTGGGTATCTCCACGCACTAAAACATCATCTGTGAGCAGTTGGATCAAGATGGGAGTACCCAGAGCAAGCAGTCCCAACACAACATTGATCATCAAAACATGAGTTAACAGCCCACGGAAAGGCAAGATGCGCTTAAAAAAGCGTCCTATGCCACCTTTGGCTTCTTCTTTAGGCTGCTCATTAAAATGTTCTGGATCTGGCTCCAGTAGGAGCATCACCCCATTCCACGCTTCGGTCAATTCTTCTCGGCTGACATAACGGATACCTACAGAAGGATCGGCGATCGCATACTTACTACCCAGTTTGTCGTATAAAACAACCCAGTGATAGCCTTGCCAATGTATGATAGCTGGCAAATGAACTTCTTTAATTCTGTCTATAATCGCTGGCGAAGCTTTAACTGCCCTAGCATTAAAACCCAGATTTTCAGAGCCACGTTTTAGACCCAACATGGTTGTTCCTAACTGTCCAGTCCCTACTGCTTCACGGCTGCGATTAATGCTTAGGAACCGTCCATAATGTTTGGAAATTGAAGCCAGACAAGCTGCTCCACAGTCTTCTTCACTCAACTGTAAAACACACTGGTAATTTTTATGAGGTTGAAATAGATTAAACATTGATCACCAAACCTATCAAATTGCTTGCTATACACAAGGATTGGGTATTAAATATTGGTCATTAGTCACTAGTCATTAGTCATTGAGCATTAGTTACTCTTTCTTCACCCTGCTCCCCCTGCTTCCTAGTCCCCAGCCCCCAGTCCCCAATCAAGGGGATTAAAAATCTGTAATTAATCTTGCTTTTCTGAGAATGAAGTGAAGTACTGTTTCCCGCCGGGAAATAATATCTGCTCTACCTTCCATCCCAGACTTGAGATAGCAATGGCGATCGCTTCTACCCACATGTAGGGTTTGTGGTTCAATAGTTACCTCGTAGGTAGCAGCCTGCGGTATAGCTTGCTGCGTGCCTGGGGATGCACTATTTTTTGCACTTGAGAGGGCATCTGGTGCAATTGTTGTGACAGTTCCTTTAAGAGTGCCGTAGTCTGGATAAGGGCAAGCAGAAACCTGCATCTGGACTTTTTGACCTGCTTTTACTTTGTCAATATCTTGAGCCGGCACTTGAGCCTTGATCAGCACTGGAGCATTGAGAGGAGCAATCTGGGCAATAGCTTCACTTGGTTGTACTACCTGTCCAGGGTTACGAAGATTTAGTTGCAACACAGTACCTTCAATTGGCGATCGAATCACACTCTGTTTTAGGTCAGTTTCTACCTGTTGCAGTTCTTTGCGATTAGTAACAAGTTGCTTTTGAAATTCTAGATTTTGCTGGAGTAGAGTCTCTCTTTCTTTTTTCAAAGCAGCTAAGGTAGCCTCACCTTGTGCTTTTTCTTGCTTAATTTTTTCAGATGCTACGGTTACAGTAGCGTTACTAGGATTAATCGCAGTTTTAGCCTTTTCTAAATTTGTTTGCGCGACTTGAACAGCTTGGTCTTTCTCTTCTAAAAGATTTTTAGCGTTTTCTTTAGCTTGTTCTAGCTTCGCCTCAGCAGATTTCACCGCTTGGGCTTTTTCTTCCAAAAGATTTTTAGCATTTGCTTTAGCTTGTTCTAACTTTGCCTCAGCAGATTTCACCTCTTGTTCTTTTTCCTCAAACAAAGTTCGAGAAATTGCTCCCGATGCTACTATTGGCTGCAATCGCTCTCGTTGCACCCTCGCTAACTTCAAGGCTGCTTCTGCTTCTTGCACAGTTGCCGTTAAGACTTTTTCCCGCTGCAATCTGTCTAGTTGCACCCTCGCTAACATCAAGGCTGTTTCTGCTTCTTGTATATTTGCTGTTAAGAGTTTTTCCCGCTGTAATCTGTCTCGTTGCACTCTCGCTAACGTCAAGGCTGCTTCTACTTGCGCCATATCAGCTGTAGCTTTAATTTGCTGATCTTCATAGTTGCGTTGAGTACCACCTAGCTCAGCTTGTGCAGCTATAATTGTGCGGTTAATTAAGTTTGTCTGCGCTGCAATCTGAGTATTAATTTCACCAAGCTGAGCATAAATTTGACTTAATTGTAATTGACTCTGCTGAATCGTGTTTTCTAATTGGCTCTTTTGATTTTGCAGCCGAGAATCATCAATGTAAGCAATAGCTTCCCCTTTAGTTACTACCTGATTGTCTTTAGCCTCAATCTTTTGAATGGTTCCAGTAATAGCAGACTGAACAACTCGCAGTTCTCCTACAGGTCGAATAGTTGCAGGAACTTTAACTGTAACGTTGTAATTTAGAACAGATGTAAGAGTAACTCCTGCTACAAAGATAGACAGCAGAACTCCCCCTCCGATGTTTGTCCACTTACTGATACGAGGGAGAAACTCGTTAGCTTCAACTAAATGGAGTTGCTCTGGATTAGGTTCATCTAACCTATGCCAAACATCATTTCTTTCTTGGCGTAAGAAGCTCACGGCATTGCACCTTTGTTTAGAGTGGATAAGTACGGTTATCTGATGTCATACCTGTTAATTTCCGAAGAACACTGCAATGCAGATTCTCAAAACAGGTAGATATATATAACTTGATTGCAAATCGTGCAAGGCGGAAAAATAACTATCTTTGGTAATAAGTCAGAGGGAATAGTCAAGTGAAGCATTAAACATTACAAAATATCCTGTAGATATAAGTCTTGAGTGTGTTAAATGGTGAAACGTTAACATCTGCTGCTAACAGTAGCAACAATCAAACTTTGCAATGTTATATAATTAGTAAAGGGGGCGAGAAGGGTATACGCAACATGCGAAAATTATCTTTCTCAAATCTCAAACGTGGGCAACGCGTTGAGTAAAGAAAACGGAGGAGAAAGCTCAAACTCCCTCAAAGTCCTCACTTACGTTGAGCGAGTCATAAAAACCTCCTCCAACCCCCTTTTTTGTATACAACAAAAAAACTTCAGCAATTTATTGGCAGATTTAGTTTTGTCCGAAACATTTAGCTAGAGCGTTAGGTATACATAGAGGAAAATGGCACGAAACCTCAGAATTGCTCAGCGTCACAACCATTAAATTGTATATTTACAGTTGGGAAAGAAATCATCAGCTTGATGTTCATGCAAAACCATATTTACTGTTGAATGATTGGCGACTCCTATTAAACTAATTTCTGCTTAAATGTGCAAAGTTTTATACTGTGACAGAGAATTTTCTAGATTAGGTATGATGTCCAGTCAGGCTAAATAGTTTTAATTCAGAGTAAGAAGCAAGCCACGCGTAGTGTCTCCGAAAAGAGATTGATCTACGAGATACTACCCTTTAGCAAGCAGTGTAGAGCGTGTCTATACTCCTATGCTCCACTAAGTTACGCTCAGCACGAAAGATATTTTTTGATAAGTGATTAAACGAACTTGATACGACAATCGTTAAACAATAAGTGCAGAACCCAAGAAGCCCATAATATCTGTAGGAATGGTTGCAACCAAGCCTAATTAGTCTTGTGCTGCCATATTTATGGCTTTATTCTCAGCCAAGGAATTTACTAGTGCTGTCTTAGAACTTAGAAGTGGTTGTTCCCTGTAAAGCCGCTAGTTCTTAGAGTAATATTGCTGTTAATCCGATTAAAATCGGTACAGCCAGTCAGAATCTCCTATTGCTGATTCAGATAACGCGACAAACAACTCGATATGCAGTTATTTGATGTAACATGATTATTAACCTCACATATGCCATTCGGTGGTTTCCCCACTTAAGTAACCAACTATAAGGACTGTTTGTCAGGAATTCATAAATCTAGAGGTAGAAATCAGACTTAAATAATTATTCCCCAAAGTAGATATACAATCTTTCATTTTTTTGAGATAAACTAATACCCTTAGAGTGGGAATGGTCGATATTCAATGTTTTTGAAGCGATCTAATGTATTTGAAGAGATATTAACAAATTTTGGATAGTTAAAACTATAACTTTTACGTATAGTTAGTAAACACGTAGTTTCTACCTACCAAATCCAGATTCAAGATTTATCAATGATAAACTAAATCGATACTTTATACTTCGATTTTCAGATTTTTAGGCGATTTCACTGGAATTTAGCTAACAGTAATAAGCAGAAAACCATCCAAAAGTTTGCGGTGATAAACTGCTAAGCGCTGATATCAGGTAATACCGATTCAATTAATGATTGCAACAAATCCTTTGGTAGAAACGTTACATTGCAACATCTCTACATGGTCTATCTGTCACATTTTTTTAAATTGGTATAAGTTTGAAATGCAGTATCCTTAAAGTACCAGTTGTTGAATTAACACAAAAGCCAGTGCAGCACTACCTAAAGGAACTGTTAAATTATCAACGCCTAAAAACGAAAAAGCTTCTAAACCAGTAGCGGTAATTGCTACCACAAGTGATATCATCCAAGTTTGCCAGTTGTTTCCTTGTGTACAAATTAAAATTAAACTACTAACAACGAAGCTAACTAGCGTCATAGTCAAAGAGCCTTCCCAACTTTTTTCTCTGCCAAAAACTTTATACTTATGTGTACCAAAGCGTTGCCCAATCAAAGCCGCTAGTCCATCTCCCCAAGACATCACCAAAATTCCTAGTGCTGCGTACTGGGGTTGTTGCAAGTGCCAAAACCAAGCAACTAAAATACCAAAACTGACAGAATAAAAAAATGTTCCAAAACTTTGGCGTCCGACGCTGTTAATACCAGGAAGAATAGGAAATCGATAGGACAATAAGGTAATGACACTCGCTAAAATTGAAGCCGTAATCCCGACAATTGCAGGAATATCTAGCCACCAGGCGAGTAAAATTACATTGCCAGTGCCAATATGAACTATCTTCCGTACAATTTCTGGATCGCGATTAGCAAAACGATTTACCCACCATGCAATTAGGAGGATGAATAACACCCAAACTGCAACGATCGCAATTTGCAGCCATAAAAGCGGAATTGAAGTCAAATCAGGAAATGTAATCAACAGAGATGCAACAAAATAGAAATTATTACCATTGTTACTAATTTATAAGATTTGGGTGACGCAATGAAAATATTATTAATTTGGCTGATTCGCGGCTACCGAATGTTTATTTCGCCGCTGTATCTCCCGACTTGTCGCTTTCAACCTACTTGTTCAATGTATGCAATCCAAGCAATTGAACGATTTGGCGTATTACGTGGCGGGTGGATGGCAATTTGGCGTATTTTGCGCTGTCATCCCTTTCATCCAGGTGGTTACGACCCAGTTCCAGAGGCGGCTGGGGGAGTAGGGGAGCAGGGGAGCAGTGCTTCTCTACGAGAAGCTACGCCAACGACTTTGCTCAGTAACCGGGGCAGGGGAGCAGGAGAGCAGGCAAATAACAAATGACAAATGACTGATAATCATATTTCAGTCAATTAAAGTTTTACAAAAGACATCTCTCGGCGTCATCTGGAATGGTGTAATTTCACTTTGTAGTTCCTCATATCTTAATCAAAAATTGGTATCAAGATAGACAATTATATAGTGGTTCTCAACGCATTAAATAAATTCATCGAACCTGTTGCATCACGATACCTAGAACCTGTTACGATTCGATTTTTAGATGCATTGGATAAACGGCAGCAAAGTAAATGAGACCTTATCACCAAATCCCTATTTATGAATGTGGTGAACCTTTAGTAGAGATTCCTTTAGAATTGTTTGCAGTGGAATCGCCTCACCCTTATGAAAAACTAGGTGCGCCTTATGGGAAAAATTCCCCTTACTATCTCCGTCAAAGTGTTGTTGACAATTTGAGCCAAGCCCAAAATTATCTTCATTGCTTGCATCCTAACTGGCGCATCCAAATCTTTGATGCCTATCGCCCGATCGCTGTACAACAGTTTATGGTAGATTACAGCTTCACGGTAGCGTTGCAACAAAGAGGACTAACTGAGGCTGAGTTATCACCACACCAACGCCAAGAGATTTGGAAAGCAGTTTATGAAATCTGGGCTGTACCAAGTTTGGATGAAAAAACTCCTCCCCCCCATAGTACAGGTGCAGCTGTAGATGTGACGTTAGTAGATGATGCAGGGCAAATAGTAAATATGGGTTCGCCAATTGATGAAATGTCAGAGCGATCGCATCCTAATTACTATGCTAATAATCACCATCCAGAAGCACAACAATATCATGCTTACCGTGAGTTATTGCGGGATGTGATGTTAAAGGCGCAATTTCAACGCAATCCCAGAGAGTGGTGGCATTTTTCTTTTGGTGATCAAATGTGGGCTTGGCTAAATAATCAATCTAATCCAGCTAATCCAGTGACAGCACGTTATGGGTAGGGTGTTAACTTTGTACCATTTTAGGTGTTCAAAATTCATGCAAAATATATGCCAGTAGTTCTAATTAAGCGGACTACGAACAGCCTTACCACCCCGGTTAAAAACATGGGTATAAATCATCGTCGTTTTTACATCCTTGTGTCCCAATAATTCCTGTACCGTGCGGATGCCAAATTAATTGCTTTTCTACCTACAATGTAGTACTTTGTATTATCAAAAACTCTAGGGATGAAAGTTGGCAATATGATCATTCGACATGACGTTCCAGATCAAAGCGCTCTTGTTAATGAAGGCGATTATCCAGGCATTATTACCTTCTTTAATGGCGATGGTGCAGGAACGCTGATTTCCCCAGTCTGGATTCTTACTGCTGCACATACAGCCAGAAACATCCCAGACCATCACACTATCTCGATCGCCAATGGTAACTACACGATTGAGCAAGTTGTTCCACACCCAAATTTTGTCGGAGAAGAACCCGGAGATGTAAACGATATTGCGCTGGTTAAACTGAATTCACCTGTCAATTATGTTGCAACCTTTGACCTATACGAAGGCGAAGGCGAACTAGGTCAGGAGATATTATTGCTCGGTCGAGGAGATTACGGAAACGGGCAAATCGGCACAATTGGCACAGACAAGAAACTCCGCAAAGCGACGAATTTGATTGATGAAGTGAATGAGCATTGGATCAAATTTCGCTTTGATGCCCCACCTAATTGCACCTCGTTAGAGGGAGTATCTGGGATTGGGGATAGTGGTAGTCCGGCACTCATTGATGAGCAAGGCAAACTTGTAATTGCGGGTGTGAGTTCTTGGCAAGACCACGAAGACGAAGCGTATGGGCTTTACGAAGCAGTTGAATATTACACAAGAGTTTCACAGTATGTTGCATGGATTCGCTCGGTGTGTGAGAAATAGCTGAATTTGCATGAACTTTTTTGAGGGATTTTCCCACAAAGTCAACACCCTACGTTATGGGCGTCTTGTATAGAGGAGGGAGTGGGGGAGTGGGGGAGAAGTTGCAGTAAGTCTTTCTCCTCTGCCCCTCTGCCTTCTAACTCTTGACCCTTGACCAAATAATTATGAATTAGGTTGACTCCTCTACGCATCTTGAGGATTTAACTCTTTCAATTCGTCGGTGGTATAAGTTCCAATTGGACTCCAAATTAGATAAGGAGCGAGTAACAGCGCCGCTAGTCCAGAAATCGGCAGAACGCAGATTGCTAGGACAACGCCTAAAATTAAACCGGTGAACCCAATAATTTCCCCAGCTTTTAGACTGCGAAATCTCAGCATTAGAGGTATATAGGCGACGGTGATAATTTCCAGTAGGAGGTAGAAACCCATTAGCAGCCAGGTGATGAGGCTTCCGGGATTTTTTTGCCAGACGATATTAGCTGAAATTGCACCGCAAATAAAAATTACAGTCCAAATAATCGGGATAAGCGGCTCAAAAACTAGCCATTTAGGGCGTCTCAACTGTGCAAACCATTTGACATCGCGCGGCGTAATCAAGAAACTACCAAATTCGATTAATAAAGTTATAGCCGCAATCACCATCCAAGATTTAATCATGCTGAATTCTTGCTTGTGTATTTTGTCAAGTTATACACTGCAAGTTTGACAATTTAGGGCATAAGTTGAATCATTCGCTAGTTGGAATATCAGGTATCTTGAGGATTGAGACTAGCCATCTGCCAAGTGGTATAAGTGCCAATAGGACTCCACAGCAAATAAGGAACTAGTAATAATGCCGCCCAACCAGAAATAGTTAATACTGCAAGTATCAACAAAATACTGATAATAAAACCTGTACCACCGAGAATTGTTCCTACTTTAAGACTGCGAAGCCTGAACATTACAGGCGTATAGGCAATGGTAACAATTTCTAGAAGCAGGTATAAACCCATCATTAACCAAGTTGTGGTGCTTCCTGGGTCATTTTCCCAGACAATATAAGCTGACCAAGCACCACAAATAAAGATTACAGTCCAAATAATTGGAATTGCTGCCTCAAAAGTTAGCCATCTAGGTCGTTGTAGGCGCTTGAACCATTGGCGATCGCTTGGTGTAATCAAGTTAGCCGCTAGAGCAACTAAGAAAGCCACACCCCCAATCACCATCCAAGATTTAATCATACCCCTTATCCTTTGCTATCGCTGCCTATCGCTTAAATATCACGCTTTATGGTGCAATTTTGTCAATTTAATTGCTGATTGCTGATCATCCCTAAGTTTGATAAGTTTCTATTATTTAGAAGTATTTCAGAAGTCAGTCGCTACGCTCCTATTCCAAATTAAAAATTAAAAATGTTGAGATTTTATTCCCCAAGATTTTGAGGTAATTATGTCTGGGGATGGGGGTATACAACGAGCCATGAAAATATTGTTAGAGATTGGGAGATAGGCCAATTAGACTTAATGGAATTTAATATGCAAACAGAATCAGAAGCGCGATCGCTAGCACCAGAAACTCGCTCAATTGGGAATACTATACGTCTTACAGGCTGGATTACTTTTTGGGTACAATTGGGACTTGCAGTAGTTTCTGGCTTAGTATTGTTATTTGCCTATACTGGTCGTGGTTTGACTGAGCAACCAAATGCCGGACTTGGGGTTGGCATATTTTGGGCTGTATGCGGTGTCGTAGTATTGTTATTCAGTGTGTATTGGGATTTTCGTTACACCCGTATAGGTAAAAGTCTAGAAAATCCTAATCCGGCTCTGCATTCTAGTAAGGCGGATACTACTAAAATCATTCGACTAGGGGTATTTTTAAGTTTAGTGGGGGTATTATTAACCCTTTTGGGTGCTGGAGCAACTGTAGCGGTGCTAGTAGCAAAATCTATATCCCAACCTCCAGGAGTCGCAATCACCGATCCCTACAAGATTATTCGAGCACTCGATGTTTTTGTGGTACTAGCAAACATCAATGGGATTGCTGCTCACTTTATTGGTACTGTTACTTCGCTGTGGTTGCTGGAGCGAGTACATCAACACTAACTAGATGAGTGCTGTATCACCTTTTTAAGGCAGGTCTATTGTAGCCACTCGCTACCTGCGGGAATGCTATTTTAAGGTTGCCGCGCTACTAGGATTCGTACATCAGGGTCGGGTAGCCCAATACCAGCTGCTTTCAAAGTAGACACAACTTCTTGTCGCACAGCTGAAGTAGTTGCAACAAAGTCAGAACGACGAGAGTCAGTCCAGAAATGTACTTCGATTACAATGTCGTCCTGTCCTAGTTCCCGTATCCGCACAGAAGCAGCAGGTTTATCCAGTACTCCAACAGTAGCTTGGGTGGCATTTTGGAGTACAGTTACGGCCTTTTGTAAGTCGCTATCGTAGCCAATAAACAGTTCTACACTGCCGCGCCTAATGGGAGCTGCGGTGTTGTTAACAATTCGTGAAGTGAATAATTCAGCATTGGGGACGAGTACTACCCGTCCGTCATATGTGCGGAGTTGGGTCGCTCGTAACTCAATGCGCTCAACGTTTCCTTCGGTTTCACCTACAATAATCTGATCACCTAGCTCAAAAGGACGCAGGACGAGAATTAAGATGCCACTAACGAAGTTTGAGAGAATGTCTTTGAGTGCGAAACCAAGAGCGAGACTAGTTAAGCCAAGACCTGTAGCAACGGTCTGTGGATCAAAGCCAAACGCGTCGAGTGCAACAATAATTCCTAGCATCCAAACAGCGTAGTAAGCAACCTGTTTAACCAGGTTCTCAACAGTTAAATCTTCAACAATATGGCGAAAGATAATCCGCATCACCCAGCGTACTGCAACAGCGATCGCCCAAAATAACCCCATCACTAAGAGGGCTGCAAGGGCGCGGGGGATAATTGTGATGGCTGATTCTATCAGTCGTCCAAACGCGGTTTCAACTGATGCTTGAACTTCAGCTGCAAATCGTCCCCAAGTTGATAGTCTACGTTGACTCGCCCGCTTCAGAGCCGCATCAATCGCCTGTGACCATTGAGCAGCCAGCGCATTAACCGTTGTTAAATTATCTTGGGCATCTGCCTTTGTCACCGTAACTACAGGTACTCCTGCAATCGTGATTACACGTTCAGTATCGTCTGCTTCAGTGAGTTCAACACGGGGGGGTGCGATCGCTTCTGGATTTTCTAATAGCCGATTCATGCGTCGTTCAATCTGACGAGCGCGAGTACTTGCATCTGTATTACCCACAGCACTAACACGCAAAACAGATCGTCCATCCAAGCGTACGGTCACTCGTTCATCTTGTGCGCTCACTGAGCCTGGAATAATGATTGTGACTATGGCTGTGAGTAGCATAATCAGCACCAAAATCCAGTTGATTACTTTTGGTGCTAGTCTTGTAGTTACTTTTCTGTTGATCATTACTGTCAGGTATTATACCAATTCATAATTAAAAAATTTAGATTTAATCTGGGTTTCCAGGCTTGCATCTTTAGTCTAATTTTGGAAAATTGGTATTACCTCTTAATACTAATTGATAACTTTTAGTGAAAGCTATCAATTAGTGATTGCATTTTTCAAAACTCCGTAAATAATTAACTACAATCTCCTCCTTGCTGAGAAAGAGTGAGCAAAAATGACAAATTTTCTTCAGCCTTTAAGGCATGGGGAGCATTAGCAGGCATAAAGACAAAAACACCAGTTTCAAGTACAATATCTTTTCCTGATAAAGTAAGTAAACCTCTACCTTCTAAAACATTGATAGTAGCGTTACGATTAGAGCTATGCTCGGAGATTTCAGTGTTAGCTGCTAGACAAACTAGAGAAAAGAGAGTGGATTGACAAGTCTTATCTTTTAGCAGTAACTTGCTGATAACTCCGGTACAGGGATATTCAATTTGTTCTCGCAACTGAGCAACAAAAGATGAGCTATTTTTGATTGGAAAGGTCATAGCTTTTGAGGATTATTAAACACACATAAACGAAATTGGCGCATCCTGCGGGATTTTGTTACATACTTTTCGCAGTACTTTGGTGGTTTAAAAGTAAGTTTTTTAATCACTAAGACACCAAGAAAAATATATTACATCTGGAAAGAGTTAGTAATTTTTTGAACCTCTGAACTTGTCTTATCCCTAATTTGCCAGAAATTTATCATGCTGTCTTTGAGATAGCTCAAAGAAGGAATTAACTTTTACATTTTGCACCCTGCGGAGTAGCATCGGGGTAGAAGGTAATAATCGCCTTCTCTTTCCTCACAAAAACTGTGGGAAAAGATTTACCTGATTCGCGATCGCTTCCAGCGGAGCGTAGCTCATCGCGCACATTATAAATACACGCTCCCTCAGTATTTCCTTGTAGTTTAAATATTCGGGTTGCATCTATAAGCATTTCTTCGGCGTTGCTAAGGTAGCCATAGCCTTTAATTACATCTGTTACCGTTCGGTTTTCCTGTTTAAGCACTACACCCATTGTATAAATTACACCAGGAACAACTTCCTCTCGCCCTTGATTATTTGGTAGGCGTCCGCCAATTCCTTCATTTTGTAGCTGTAAATATCTGCCATGAAAATGCAAGCCGCCAATATCTTTAGCGTTATATATTTCACCACAAAAAATGTGTTCAAATCCCCGACGTTTGAACCAGATATTAGTTAAATCTTCGACAAATTGCGCTTTTTTCCGACGCCCCGGACGCAATTCGCCACCGCTAACTTGCTGAAGTTTCTGTAATACATCCGGGTAAAAGGATAACAATTGTTTAAATTTATTGCTAGTAACTCTTGTCCCAATAGGGCCACAGATTTGTAGTACAGCTTGGTCAAAAGAATTTAGCAGCGGTGGGGATGGTGTAATGTCTAATTTCTGTCCTGCGGGGAAGCCCACAGGAACAGGGTTATCTACATTATCAAAAAATGGCAGAAGTTGTGTATTGGGCTGAGACTGCGCGTCTACTGGATTTTGCCAGTTGAGTATGGATAGCAGTAGAATCACAAACACTCTTACAAACTTATGGTTTGCAGAATTGAGATGCATAAATTCTAGATTAATTACTGAAATAATAGTCTCACAATAATACACAAAGGCACAAAGTTACTGAGACTTTGTGCCTTTGTGTAAATTAAACAATATTTGGATAAGAAATTAGGTGTTATGAGTAGAGACGTTGCAATGCAACGTCTCTACAGTCAACGAGAATTGGTCGTTTTACCAAAAAGAAATCGGGTTTTTGCGATTACTCTAGTTCCCTTTACCATGATTAGGTTGCTCGATCAATTTTTTGCACTTCTTCATTAGATAGTGTCACATTGATTGCATGTATCGAGTCTTCGATACTGGAAATTTTGCTCGCACCAGGAATTGGCAAAATAGAGGGCGACTTTGAACGCAACCACGCCAAAACAATATTATACACAGATACGCCTTTTTCCTTAGCTAACTGAGCGATCGCAGGAATATCTTGCAAGTTTTGATGGCGACGACTACCACCAAAAGGACTCCAAGGCAAAAATGTCAATCCTTCCTGTTCACAATACTTCAATACACCGTCATTTTCTGGCTGTCGTTCCCAAGGGCTGTATTGATTTTGCACTGAGACAATATCTACCACATCCCGCGCCCGCTTAATTTGTTCAACAGAAAAATTAGAAACTCCCACAAACCGAATCAAACCTGTTTCTACTGCTTCTTTTACTGGTGCAAGAGATTCTTCAATTGTGTAATTAGAATCGGGGGAATGGTATTGCCAAACATCAATAGGTTTAGCACCGCCCAAAGCTTCAAAGCTAACTCGAATTGTTTGGCGCAAATGTTCCGGGCTACCGTTGCGTGTCCAACTCCCATCAGGACGCATCAAACCGCCTTTAGTTGCTACAATTACTTGGCTGATATCGCCCTTGTAACTGGTAAGTGCCTTATGAATTAGTTGCTCGTTATGGTGCTTATCCGATTCATCTTTGCAGTAAGAATCAGCAGTGTCAATAAATGTAATACCCAAATCTAAGGCACGATGAATAACTGGGATTGATTGCGATTCTGGAGGGCGATTAGAGATTGACATCGGCATTCCACCCAAACCAATCGCACTCACAAAGATACCAGTTTTTCCTAGCTGTTTGGTTTCCATATTTATAGCCGTAATTTTTTGCCCTAATTATTTACTAGCTACTCAAATATTTTTTAATAATTCATCTATCCCAGGGTTATAGATTAATACAGTTTAGTGAAAATGTTTATTAGACTTCTTGCAAAAATCGATTTTATGAAAATCAAACCACAGATAAACACTGATGAACACCGATAATTTATCTGTGGTTCTAATAAAAAACTAGGATTTTTTCAAGATATCTATTCATTTAGTATTTAGACTTGGTGATTACTAAACAGGCTAAGAGGGGAATACTTTACTAAGAGTTAAGTATTCCATACCAAGCACTAATGAAAATTGTAGAGGAAACCCATACCAGATTGCGGCTTAAACATCGACCGTTCAGATATTGGTCTATCGGATGGTGTATTTTTACTGTCTGTTTGAGTTTTTTGATTTACTGCACAGTTTTTGATTCTGCTTCAGCTAGTCTAACTTGCGTTCGCGTAGCGTCTCCTTCGGAGAATCGCTCCTCACCCAACCAAATTAACTGTGAATTGAAGCGGTTTAATTTGCTGGGAAGCATGGATAAACTGAAGATTTTTGATCCACAAGAAGCATACATCCTCACAAGCAGCGGTAGAAAGGGTGGAAAAAGCTATCAGGTTATTATTGTGACTCCATTAAGAGATTTTGCCCTGTTATCACACGTTAGCTATCAAGAAAATCAAGAAGTTGTTTTGAAAATTAACAATTTTATCAATTCTAACCAGACTTCCCTATCAATACAGCAAAATCAGCGAAACTATATATTTTTCTTTAGCTTATTTCTATTAATTGTAATGGCGATCGCTGCTTTTTTCGCCACATCACCTGTAACCAACTGCACTTTTTACAAAAGTTTGAATCAGGTATTTATAGAACGCAAAAGTTTGCGTGGCAACCAAATAATTGAGCAGCCACTAGAATCAATTCTACATCTTGATATCCAAGAAAAACAATTTAAATACTCTAAGCTTTACCGAGTTGTAATTGTGCTGAAATCTGGCAAGGAGATACCAATTAACCCACAATATGCTGATGAAAAGAGCATCCGCCATGCACTTTTTAGAATCAACTCATTCCTCAAATCAGTTATCAGTGAATAGTTATTATTTGTCATTTTAACTATCCACTGAATCACACTTAAGCCTTTTTCAACCAGCTAAACATAGCGCGTAAATCTTTGCCTACTTCCTCAATTTTGTGTTCAGCTTCTTGACGACGCATGGAGGTAAATCCAGGTTTACCAGCTTGGTTTTCTAAAACGAATTCCCGCGCAAATTGTCCAGATTGGATTTCGCTAAGAATCTTCTGCATTTCGGCTTTCGTTTCTGCGGTAACAATTCGCGGCCCACGAGTATAATCGCCATATTCAGCAGTGTTGGAAATGCTGTCGCGCATCTTAGCTAAACCGCCTTCCACAACCAAGTCAACAATCAGTTTGACTTCGTGGAGACATTCAAAATAAGCCAATTCTGGTTGATAACCAGCTTCCACCAAAGTTTCAAATCCGGCTTTGATTAAAGCACTCAAACCACCACACAATACAGCTTGTTCACCAAACAAATCTGTTTCAGTTTCTTCGCGGAAAGAAGTTTCGAGAATACCAGCGCGGCTACCACCGATACCTCTAGCGTATGCCATCGCGCGATCGCGTGCCTGACCACTAGCATCTTGATAAACCGCAAATAACGCTGGTACGCCTTGCCCCTGTTCATAAGTCCGTCGCACTAAATGTCCCGGCCCTTTGGGTGCTACCATCACCACATCTACATTCGCCGGTGGTACAACTTGCCCAAAGTGAATATTAAACCCGTGGGCAAAGGCTAAGACATTCCCTTCTTCTAGATTTGGTTCAATCTCGTTTTTGTAAACTGTTTTTTGCACTTCATCAGGCAACAAAATCATGATGAAGTCAGCAGCATTAGCTGCATCTGCAACATTTTTCACAGTTAACCCGGCTGCTTGGGCTTTTTCTGCTGACTTACTGCCCGGATACAATCCTACAATGACATCCAAACCACTATCTTTGAGATTGAGGGCGTGGGCATGACCTTGTGAACCATAGCCGATAATAGCAATGGTTTTTCCAGTCAAAAGGTCTAAATTAGCATCTTCGTCATAATACATCCGGGCCATAGAAGCATCTCCTGTCAGCAAGCATCGTCATTATTGGCAGGCTTTCGATTGTACCTCAAATTGGGTATTGGGGATTAGTCAAGAGTAGAGACGCGATTAATCGCGTCTGTACAGGAGTCAAGAGTAGAGACGCGATTAATCGCGTCTGTAATTATTCCCCAGTTCCCAGCGATGCACTAAGCTTGTCGTACCCCTGCGGGGGGAAGCAAGCTATGCGGAGCGTCTCGTAAAGCCTGCGGCATAGCTACGCTTAGGGCGCAGCCTCAAAGTAGAGAAGAGAAGTGTTTTTATTTCTTATTCTCCAGTATTCTTCATTACTTTAATCATTTTTTCACATGTGCAAAGCAATACAGAAAAATGTGACAAGTTTGATACAAATTTGTTAAGAATAGTAACAACACTCGTAACAGGGAAAATATTTCTTATGGTAAATTCGTTTGATAATAACCCACCTCATAAAGTAGTCGTCATTGGCGGTGGTTTTGGTGGACTTTATGCAGCAAAAACACTCGCTAAGGCTGCGGTAGACGTTACTGTTATCGATAAACGCAATTTTCATTTATTTCAACCACTTTTGTACCAAGTCGCTACAGGTGCTTTATCTCCCGCTGATATTTCCTCACCTTTGCGTTCTGTACTCAGTAAGAGCAAAAATACAAAAGTGTTGCTGGGAGAAGTGAATGATATTGATTCAGAAGCCCAAAAAGTGCTTGTGGGTGGCGAAGCAATACCTTACGATACGTTAATTGTTGCTACAGGCGCTAAGCATTCCTATTTTGGTAAAGACAATTGGGAAGAGTTTGCTCCTGGTTTGAAAACGGTAGAAGATGCAATAGAAATGCGTCGCCGAATCTTTACAGCTTTTGAAGCCGCAGAGAAGGAAACAGATCCAGTAAAACGCCGTGCCTGGTTAACTTTTGTTATTGTTGGTGGTGGCCCGACTGGTGTAGAATTAGCAGGTGCGATCGCAGAGTTAGCAAATCAAACCCTCAAAGAAGATTTCCGCAACATCGACACAACAGACACCAGAATTTTGCTCCTAGAAGGGATGGATCGCATCTTGCCACCCTTTGCACCAGAGTTATCACAAGAAGCGGAAGCATCTCTGACGCGGTTGGGGGTAATTGTCCAGACAAAAACAATGGTAACTAATATTGAAAATGATCTTGTCACCCTTAAACAAGGCGATGAAGTTAAAGAAATTGCCTCCAAAACGGTATTATGGGCAGCAGGTGTGAAAGCTTCAGCAATGGGAAAAGTGTTAGCAGAAAGCACAGGTGTTGAATGCGATCGCGCTGGACGTGTTATTGTCGAACCAGACTTGAGTATTAAGGGATATGCCAATATCTTTGTGATTGGCGACTTAGCAAATTTTTCGCATCAAAATGGCAAACCTTTACCTGGTGTTGCACCTGTAGCTAAGCAGGAAGGAGAATATGTAGCAACACTAATTAAAAAGCGGCTTGAAGATAAAATTTTGCCCCCATTTTATTACAATGACCAGGGTAGTTTAGCGATGATTGGGCAAAATCATGCTGTTGTAGATTTTGGCTTTATTAAACTTAAAGGTTTCTTGGGATGGCTGTTTTGGTTATTGATTCATATCTACTTTTTAATTGAATTTGACAACAAATTAGTAGTAATGATTCAGTGGGTATGGAATTATTTCACCCGCAATCGTGGAGCAAGATTGATTACGGGACAAGAATCACTAACGCAGTTAGAAATTGACAACAGCAGTAATTCTTACACATCAGCAAATAATAAACAGCCGATAAACGTTTAGGAATACTCGACAAAATAAACTATCCCACAGTTTCATGCTGTAGACTTATTCCAAAAGCGAAGTGAAGCATCTAATGAGATTCTGAGCTTCGCTTTTTTATGCTCAGAATGCAAATCAGGCATTTGTTGAGTTGCAGTACTCTAACTCAATCAATAAACTGAGATTTGAAATTTGTCAGAGAAAAAGTTTGATGTGTATTTGCGTTAGCGTAATGTTATACTAATTTTTGTTTTTGCAAATATTCTAAGGGAGTTACATAACAGTGACACGTTGGTAGAACAAACACACGAATCAGTTTCATCGCTTCAGTCGGGCAAAATGCTCGAAAAATCTGATTGTCTGTTTGCTGTCATTGCTTTAGGAGTCACTATGAATAATATTCCTTCCTCTTATTTGGATAAAATTCGTACTGTTTACACGAATATTTCTTTTGACCATCTGGATTTCAATCAAGATGGAATGGTCAATGATGTGGTAGTGGTTAACCATCAGCTTGTCTGTCGCTTTGCTAAAAAAGATTGGGGAAAACAAGTCCTTTCCCATGAAGCCAAAGTCTTGAAAGTGGTGCAACGCTATATTGATTTACCCGTTCCCCGCTTTGAACACTTGGAAGAAGGTTTTGTTTCTTATCAATATCTCAAAGGTGAACCGCTTTCGCGTAACACTCTGCTGAAGTTAAGCCAAACCGCACAAGCCCGTGTTATCTCTCAACTTGCAACATATCACCAACAATTACACAATATTCCAACTGAAGTTTTAGCCGAAGCTGGGATATCCTTATCTGATGCTGCGCGATCGCTTAAAGATTGGTTGCAGTTGTACGAAGAAGTTCAGGAAACTCTCTTTCCTCACCTTTGGCGTCACCAGCAAACTTGGATAGATGAACTATTTGCGCCTGTGGTTTCAGGGAAACTTGACCTAAGCTACACACCTGTACTTATTGACGGTGATTTGCCTATGTATCACATCCTCTTTGACCCTGAATTACAATGCATTAGCGGCATTATCGACTTTGGTGTCGCTGGCTTAGGTGACCCCGCTTGCGATATTGCCACCCAACTGGGTAATTATGGAGAAAATATTGTGCAGCGTATGGAAAGTGACTATCCAATGTTAGGGAATGTAATCGACCGTGCACGTTTTTGGGTAGGCACACTTGAGCTGCAATGGGCGTTAATTGGAGTGAAGCACAACGATGTCTCACTGTCGTTAGCACATATTGGTTGGGCTAGGGAGGTTCAACCTGTTGGGACGATATTAAGTTGAGTAGAGGTTTTACAATCCTTCTCGGATAAACGCTTTTCACCTAAATTAGATGTAGGGTGTAAAAAATAAACTGAATGAAAGCAATCGCTTCTGATCTTGCATCTATCGTCGGCGAAGAAAATGCTGTTTGCCTTTGGGAAAATATTGAACTTAGTCAGCAAAAAGGTATCCAACAGGCGATCGCTAACGAGAAGCCGCAAAGCGTCTACGCTTGTGAAAACGTTCCCAGTTGTATCGTCTATCCCCGTACCCAAGAACAACTAGCCGCAGTCATCGCAACGGCTCACCGTAATAACTGGCGTGTTCTACCCTGCGGTAGTGGTAGTAAACTCAGTTGGGGTGGTTTAGCTAAAAACATTGATGTCGTAGTTAGTACAGAACGCATCAACCAACTGATTGAACACGCTGTTGGCGATTTGACTATCACGGTAGAAGCTGGGATGAAGTTCTCTCGTCTCCAAGCGATTTTGGCAGATTCTCGCCAATTTCTCGCTCTTGACCCTGCTAAGCCAGAGTTAGCAACCATTGGTGGTATTGTGGCCACAGCTGATACAGGTTCCTGGCGACAGCGTTATGGCGGCGTGCGCGACCAGCTGTTGGGAATTACCTTTGTGCGTGCTGATGGACAAATCGCCAAAGCTGGGGGACGAGTAGTCAAAAATGTTGCCGGATATGACTTGATGAAGTTGTTTACTGGGTCTTACGGCACATTGGGAATCATTAGTCAAGTGACGTTTCGTGTTTATCCGTTACAGGAGGCATCGGGGACAGTAGTATTGACTGGCATGGCGGAGGCTGTATCTCAAGCTGCTGATATTCTCCGAGGTTCGGCATTAACGCCAACCCAAGCTGATTTACTATCAATTAAACTGGTGTCTGGCTTAGGTTTGGGTAAAGGATTAGGATTAATTGCTCGTTTTCAAAGTATTGGTGAAAGTGTCAAGGAACAGTCAAATCGACTTTTAGAAGTAGGGCAAAAGTTGGGGTTAGATGGGGTAATTTATTCAGATGGGGATGAAGCTACTCTATGGCAGAGATTGCGAGAATGTATGCATTCTTTTCCCACAAAGTCTGTAATTACTTGCAAAATAGGAGTATTACCCACTGCTGCTGTGGAGATTTTGACTCAGGTGGAGTTGGGTGTGATTCACATTAGTAGTGGTTTGGGGATTTTGCAGCTGGATAGTCAAAGTCAGGTTTTGGAAGTGCGCGATCGCATTCAAGCTAATAATGGTTTTCTAACCATTTTAGAAGCACCAGTGACGGTTAAACAACAAGTAGATGTTTGGGGTTACACTGACAATGCTTTGCCGTTGATGCGACGAATTAAGGAACAGTTTGATAGTAAGAATATTTTGAGTCCGGGTCGGTTTGTGGGTGGAATTTAATTTAAACGAACCGCAGAGGCGCTGAGGACTCAGAGATAGAGAGGGGAGAGGAATAAATATGCAAGTTTCGTCGGAAAATTCTGTTAATAATACGGCTAGTTTAAAGAATTTGAAGGGGTTTGATGATCATCATCCGCCTGAGCCGAAGTTGATTGATAGTTGTGTGCATTGTGGGTTTTGTCTTTCGACTTGTCCCAGTTATCGGGTGCTTGGTAAGGAGATGGATTCTCCTAGGGGACGCATCTATTTAATGGATGCAATTAATGAGGGTGAGATTGCTCTGAATACGGCAACGGTGGAACATTTTGATTCTTGTTTGGGGTGTCTTGCTTGTGTGACGACTTGTCCTTCTGGGGTGCAATATGATAAGTTAATTTCTGCAACTCGTCACCAAGTTGAACGGAATTATCCTCGGAGTTTATTAGATACACTGTTTCGTAAATTAATCTTTTCTCTGTTTCCCTATCCCAACCTTTTACGAGTTTTATTAGTACCGTTACTGGTTTATCAAAAGTTGGGTTTTGCTAAGTTCTTTCGCGCTACGGGGTTACTTAAGAAAATATCGCCTCGTTTGGCAGCAATGGAATCAATTCTGCCAGAAATTACTCTCAAATCTTTTCAAGATAATTTGCCTACTGTTATCCCAGCGCAAGGCGAGAAGCGCTACAGAGTTGGGGTAATTTTGGGATGTGTGCAACGGCTGTTGTTCTCTCCAGTCAATGAAGCAACGGTGCGGGTTTTAACGGCGAATGGTTGTGAAGTTGTTATCCCCAAATCTCAAGGTTGTTGTGCGGCGCTTCCTGAACACCAAGGACAAACTGAACAGGCGCAAGCTTTAGCTAGGCAGATGATTGATAGTTTTGCCAAGACTGATGTAGATTTTGTGATTATCAATGCTGCTGGTTGCGGTCATACTTTGAAAGAATACGGTCACATATTAGAAGATGACCTAGAATATCGAGAAAGAGCTAAGGAGTTTGCAGCTAAGGTAAAAGATGCTCAAGAGTTTTTAGCAACTGTTGGGTTAACAACTAAACTTTCACCGCTGACTGATAAACCCTTGAATTTAGTTTATCAAGATGCCTGTCATTTATTGCATGGACAAAAGATTAGTGTGCAACCACGTCAATTGTTGCGGCAAATTCCAGGGGTGAAATTACGAGAACCAATAGATGCAGCTTTGTGTTGTGGCAGTGCGGGGGTTTACAATATGCTGCAACCGGAAGTCGCTGATGAATTGGGTCAGCAAAAAGTGCAGAATTTGTTAAATACTGGTGCCGAGTTAATTGCTTCTGCAAATCCTGGTTGTACTTTGCAAATTACTAAGCATTTAAAGTTGCAGGGTAAGAAGATTTTAGTAATTCATCCGATGGAGTTGTTGGATTATGCGATTCGAGGGGAGAAGTTGAAAATTTAAGGCGGGAGATAGGAGTCAAGGGTCAAGAAGTAGAGACGCGATTAATCGCGTCTGTACAAAACGTGATTAATCGCGTCTGTACAAAAGTCAAGGGTCATCATTAATAATTCTCCCTTGTCTCCCAGTCCCCCACTCCCCTAGCCCACTCCTTTGCAAAGACGGAACAGAGGTTATGCGCTAAAGTATTTCGCTACTGGGTGGTAGGCAATAATCGCCGTCGTAGACTGTTCTGGATAGAGTTGTTCACTTTCATCCATATATAGGTTAATTCTATCAGTCTCCAATAACTCCAGTTGCTTATATTGGTCTTGGATATTCGGACAAGCTGGATAGCCAAAACTATACCGCGAGCCTTGATAGCGCTGTGCCAAAATATCCCGAATATTGTTCGGTTCCTCAGCAGCAAAACCCAATTCCCGGCGAATTCTGGCGTGTGTCCACTCCGCTAACGCCTCCGCTACCTGCACCGCCATACCGTGGAAATACAAGTAATCAGTGTATTGATTATCAGCAAACAGCTTTTGAGCGAACTCCGTCGCAATTTCACCCACAGTCACCGCTTGCATCGGGAACACATCAATAATTCCCGACTCCTTCGGTGCAAAGAAATCTGCTATACATAACCTCCTCAAAGACCTTTGCCTCGGAAACTCAAAACTGATTCTTACCTCTGCGTCCTCCGCGCCTCTGTGGTTCGTTTCATAAACACACAACGTATTACCCTCAGCCTGACAAGGAAAATACCCATAAATCACCTGCGGATGCAACAAATTCTCCTCAATAATCCGCTGCTTCCAGCTTTCCAAAACCGGATACACTTTCTCACCTAAAAAAGCCTGATATTCTTCCTTAGATTGCTCCTTCGGCTTACGGAATTGCCACTGTCCAGCAATCAAAGCTTGTAAATCCAAATGCCAAAATATTTCCTCAATAGGAATATCAGCAGGCTGCAACAACTTCGTTCCCCAAAAAGGCGGCGTAGGACGTTTAATATCTATCGCCACAGCATCAGAACGTCTAGTATCCACCTCTTTTGGTTCGGCAGATGTTTCCTCAGCAATTGTAGCTACTGATTCTTTGTTACCATTCTTCGAGACTTCAGCTGTTTCCTCCACTTCGTTCAAAAATCCCTGGAAATCATCCCAGTTACCAGCAGTCTTTGCTGGCATTAATTTATCCATGAAGTGCAAGTCAGAAAAGGCATCTTTGCCATAAACAACTTTACCTTTATAGGTGTTTTGGCAATCTTCATGCACAAACTTGGGAGTTAACGCCGCGCCACCTAAAATCACAGGGACGGTAATTCCTTTTTCGTTGAATATCTCCAAATTCTCTTTCATGAAGGCGGTGGACTTCACCAGCAAACCACTCATGGCAATACAATCAGCTTTATGCTGTTCGTAAGCTTGGATGATATTTTCCACAGGCTGTTTAATTCCCAGGTTAATTACCTTGTAACCGTTGTTGGACAAGATAATATCTACTAGGTTTTTACCAATATCGTGGACATCGCCTTTAACTGTGGCAATGATAAAGCTTCCCTTGGCGTTGTTGCCAGATTCCGACTTCTCCATAAACGGTTCTAAATACGCTACCGCTGCTTTCATGGTTTCCGCAGATTGCAAGACGAAGGGAAGTTGCATTTGTCCAGAACCGAATAATTCCCCGACAACTTTCATGCCATCTAGCAGAAAGGTGTTGATAATTTCTAAGGGAGGATATTCTTCTAAGGCTTTGGTTAGATGTTCTTCTAAACCAATGCGTTCGCCGTCGATGATATGGCGCTTCAGGCGTTCTGGGATGGGAAGACTTTCGTCAAGGGAGCGATCGCGTTTCGTTGTTACCCCTGCAAACAATGTGGTAAGCTCTCCCAAGGGATCGTAAACGCAAACATTACCCTCAAATTTCCGCTCATCATAAATCAACTGGCGACAAACTTCTTGATGGCGTTCCTCAATTTTAGACAGCGGTAAAATCTTGTTTGCACTGACAATGGCTGCATCCATTCCCGCTTGTGTCGCCTCGTGCAAAAACACCGAGTTGAGGACAATCCGCGATGCGGGGGAAAGACCAAAGGAAATATTAGAAACACCCAAAATCACATGACACCCAGGCAATTCTTGACGAATCCGCCGAATTGCTTCAATTGTGGCTTTACCGTTTTCCCGGTCTTCTTCAATCCCGGTGGAAATGGGTAACGCTAGAGTGTCAAAGAATATTTCTGTGGGAGGTATGCCATATTCTACAGCTTGGCGGTATGCACGCTGAGCGATCGCAAACTTTTTATCTGCTGTCCGCGCCATCCCATCCTCATCGATAGTCCCAATGACAACACCAGCGCCATACTTTTTCGCCAACTCCAACACCTTCAAAAAGCGCGGTTCCCCATCTTCGTAGTTCGTGGAGTTTAGCAAACATTTACCACCAGCAACCTTTAAACCCGCCTCCATCTTTTCCCATTCGGTGGAGTCGAGCATCAAAGGTAATGTCACATTATTAACAATGCGCGAAACCAACTCGTGCATATCTCGCACACCATCACGTCCCACATAATCTACGTTCACATCAAGAATATGTGCGCCTTCTTTTACCTGGCTTCTCGCCATTGAGACGAGTCCGTCCCAATCTTCAGCATTCAGCAAATCGCGGCACTTTTTGGAACCACTGGCGTTGAGACGTTCACCAACAATTAAAAAAGAATTATCTTGGTCGTAAGGTTGAGTAGTGTAAATTGATGCTGCCGCAGGTTCTAAACTTGGCTGTCTAACCTTTGGCTTCAGCTCTTTGGCGATTTCTGCCAATTGTTGAATGTGTTCTGGACGCGTCCCACAGCAACCCCCAATCACTTGGACACCCAAATCTTCAACAAAGTGCATTAGCGACATCCGTAATTCCAACGGTGTCAATCGGTAGTGTGCTTGACCGCCGACGTTCTCAGGCAAACCTGCGTTAGGAATACAGGAAACGATAAAAGGCGAATGTTCTGCCAGATACTTGATATGTGGTTTCATCAAGTCTGGCCCTGTGGCACAGTTTAGACCGAGAATGTCAATGGGATAAGGTTCCAAAATAGTCAGCACAGCGCTGATTTCTGAACCCACCAACATTGTGCCCATGCTTTCCATTGTTACAGAAACCATGAGCGGACGGCGTGCTCCCTTCTTAGCAAACACCTCTTCAATCCCATTTAGCGCCGCTTTAATTTGCAACACATCTTGGCAAGTCTCCACCAGAAACAAATCGACACCACCATCCCACAGCGCTTCTGCTTGTTCCGCAAAAGTAGCTTTCATCGTGTCAAAGTCAATATGTCCCAAGGTAGGAAGTTTAGTTGTAGGGCCGATGGAACCCGCAACAAACCGAGGTTTTTCCGGTGTAGAAAATTCCGCAGCGACACGCTTCGCTAGTTCTGCGGCTGTCTTGCTGAGGTAATATGCCTTATCTGCCAAGTCATATTCTGCCAGTACAATCGACGTACTGCCAAAAGTATCCGTTTCAATGACATCTGCACCAGCGGCGAGAAAGTCACGGTGAACCTTAGCCACAGCTTCAGGATTCGTGTGAACTAAGTATTCGTTACAACCTTCATACTGCGGGCCGCCGAAGTCTTCAGCCGTGAGGTTTTGGGTTTGTAGGTTAGTTCCCATCGCCCCATCGAAGACGAGAACTGGGCTATCTGGACTACGCAGGCGTTCAAGGAAAGAATGAGTCATATTTTCCTAGAATAAATGAGGAAATCAAGTGAGTCTTGTGATACTCGACTTACTATATTATTTTCCACAATTGCCAGAGTTGCATTATTAGGGTTTGAAAATTAGCTATGCTGGGCTATTCCCCGACTTAAGAAGTCGGGGAATAGCCCAGTGGTTCGTTCCTTTACCCATCAGCCGCAGCTTTGAAACCTTGGAAGTTCCAATTAATTGAGTCTACCGATTAACCCCAATCACAACAAAAAACACTCACCGAATGACCGGAGAGTTTTGCTTGTTTCTCTCACCCCTTGCTTCTAGCAACTTGTGAATGAACCTCTGAGCTTTGTCAATGAACCTCTAAGCTTCACGTTATGAGTGTCTCCTCTGAATAGGCGATCGCATCCTGTTAATTTAAACATTACAGCCGTTCTTATGTAGATACAATGCCCGCATTATATTAGTAAGTTATTTCAATATTTAAGGTTTGCTGCACCCATAGTTGACCCTTGGCTAGGTGTAGTAGATCCTAAAGAATATGAAACGCTATTTAAAAATGACTTAGAGAATGTTTGTAAAGTCCAAGATAGTATAAAAATGTCATTCTGAGTGGAGCAAGGCGTAAGGAAGAATCTAGGTTTTTGACCACATATTGAGATGTTTCATTCCGCTACGCTGCATTCAAGATGACAGACAAAGACCCTTTTAAAACATCCTCTTATAACTATTTAAAGAACTAGCAGCAAAATTACTTGAAATTAAAGAATCTGAAGATTTAGAATTAGCAGATAAAATTGCTAGAGGTGAATATTTAGAGCCAGAAAGCGCCGATGGGGCTGCTTTGCGTGCCTTGCGCCAACTATTAGATGAAAAATATCCACAGCAATACTGGGGTTGGTTAAAAAATATCTTAACTTCAGAAGGACATTATCTCTGGCTATGCGAACACTATGCCGCAGAGTACAAGCGCTAACACAATTGTCTATTTTATATTTTGTTTAGAAATAGCCTCTAAATAGCCCTATAGGCAGAGGAAGCACCTAAAAAAAATACTTAGAATTAAAACATATACTTGTAACCAAGTTATTACTAAAATTAAGATAATTAAGTTAATATCTACCGTTTTACAAATATTAGGATCATGAAGTTTAAAGACTGGGCGACTAGAGTCATGCTAATTTCTCTAATGTTCGCTGCTTTAATTTTGGTGCTGTTTGCTGGAAAAGGGACACAATTACAAAGTAATACGCCAACATCGAATCCAGAAAATATAGCCTTGAGCCAATATCCAAAGGCACAATTGCAATCAGCGAAAAATCAAGGTAACGAGTCTAAAAAAGTTGTTAAATCACCAGTCAAGACGAATAAGGTTGTAGCAAGATACAGTACAACTGAGGCTTTTGCACAATACAGACCTAGTTATGAAATTGCCGCCGTTAACCCCAGCAACTATGGGGAACGCTACGCCAAAGATATTAATGGCGAACCTCTCAACAACGAAGCAATTATAGTACTCCATGAAACCGGTTATTCTGCCTCCAGTGCCATTAATTTCTTTCAAGCACCCCATAATGATGAAAGTGTTCAAGCGAGTTACCACACTTTAATCAAGCTAGATGGAACGATTATTTATCTAGTACCGCCAGAAAAGCGAGCTTTCGGCGCAGCTAACTCAGTATTTGATAGTCCTGATGGGTCTGAAACTGTGAAAACTAATCCAGATTTACCGCCATCTGTAAATAATTTTGCATATCACGTTTCTTTAGAAACACCGCCAGATAGTTATAACGCTAGCAGCCAACAAGCCCATAGTGGCTACACGGAAGCTCAATATAATTCTCTAGCTTGGTTAGTTGCTCAAAGTCAAGTTCCAGACGATCGCATCACCACCCATCAAGAAGTAGACCGTTCAGGTCAAAAAGTTGACCCAATAAATTTTGACTCTGACAAGTTCCTCAGCTTGCTTCATACCTATCGTCAAGCCAAACCAATTTACAGAGTCAACTAAAAGAAGATGGGAGTTATACGTTTCTCTTTCAGATTATTACAATCAAGCAGAGCAAAGGATTTGTTGACCCTTGTACAGACGCGATTAATCGCGTCTCTACTTTTGACCCTTGACCCCTGACTATTTACTAAAACTATAAATTTGCTGCGTCTCCAGGCGATCGCTCAGCGATGACGGTAGTGTACCATCCAAGAATATCTGCCGATCTAGTTGGACTTGTAAATTACTCAGAGGGTCGCAACCAGAAGAAATCAGAAATTCTAGCTTTTGGACGTAAGGCAAAGTTGCGAGATTGTCTAAAATTTGGAAGATTGCTTGTAAGTAAGGATGACCACTCTGCTGATACCAATCGGTAGTAGCAACTTTTGGTTGATCAAAACCCAAGTGTACTGTCAAAGCTGGCTCGTCAAACAGTGCCAGCCCCAACGGACGCGCCTCTTCTTGCAACAATAAATCATGACTTCTCGCTAAATGCCGCAGTTTTTCTAAACGTTCATAGCGTTTCGTCACTAACTGCGGGTCATCTTGCCAGTGAATTGCCACTGTCACTAGATAAGTCTGTAACAGCATGTGACCAAGCTTTTTCGCCTTTGTTGCCAAGTAGTACGAATTGTAGTCATTCGCTTCAATCAACAACGGTACGCGGTCAACTACTTCCAACCCATAGCCTTTAACCCCCGCTATTTTGCGAGGATTATTAGTAATCAGGCGAATCTTTTTAATGCCCAAGTCCATGAGCATTTGCGCCCCCATCCCGTAGTCGCGCAAGTCAGCGGGAAAGCCCAAGCGCTCATTCGCCTCAACTGTATCCAGCCCCATATCCTGCAAAGAATAGGCTTTCAGCTTATTAATCAGCCCTATTCCTCGTCCTTCTTGCCGCAGGTATACAACTACACCTTGACCTGCACTTTCAATCATTTTCAGTGCTGCCTGTAGCTGCAACCGACAATCGCAGCGCAAAGACCCCAAAGCGTCACCAGTTAAGCATTCTGAATGCATCCGCACCATCACCGGCTCATCTTTAAAGTTAGCTGGATCACCCTTGACAATGGCAACGTGTTCTGTATTATCCAAAGTGTGGCGATAGGCGTAAATTTCAAACTGGCCGAACTGACTAGGCAGCTTAGTCACAACTTCGCGATACACTAGGCGATCGTGTTGGAGGCGATAACTAATTAAATCCGCAATACTAATAATTTTTAGATTGTGATGTTGAGCGTATTCAATTAACTGCTGCAACCGCGCCATTGAACCATCGGGGTTTTGAATTTCGCAAATTACTCCCGCTGGATATAGCCCTGCTAGTCGAGATAAGTCTACAGCTGCTTCTGTATGTCCTGCCCGTTTTAGTACGCCTCCCTCCCTGGCTCGAATCGGGAAAATATGACCAGGACGACGCAAATCTAAAGGTTTTGTAGCTGGGTTGAGAGTAACTTGGATAGTGCGGGCGCGGTCTTCCGCTGAGATGCCAGTACTAACGCCTAAATGTGGCCCGGCATCAATACTGACAGTGAAGGCAGTCTGGTTAGTATCTGTAATATTGCTCACCATTAGTGGTAAGTCTAGTTCATCGAGGCGATCGCCAGTCATCGCTAAACAAATCAACCCTCTAGCTTCCACCGCCATGAAATTAATCATGTCAGGTGTGGCAAATTGAGCAGCACAAATCAAGTCGCCTTCATTTTCTCTATTTTCATCATCAACCACTACAATGACGCGACCAGATTTGAGGTCTGCCAAGGCGGCATCAATCGAATCAAATTTAAAAGCTTGGGTAGTCTTAGGCTGTGACACGAAGAATTCCAGCTACCTAACGTAAATTTTTTTAACAATTTCTTCTTTTAGATTGTAGCTCCTTTATAAGGCAGAGAAGTAGACTAGCAATTATTTGATAATATGGCAAAAATTTCCATCACTAAAAATTCTTGGGGCTTAGCACCAAAGTGCGGCGACATTTAAACATTCTCTGTGTTGTGTAAAGTCAAGGGTTAAGGGTCAAAAACTGTTTAACTTTGGACTTCCCGGAACAAAGTGGAGGGGTTTCAGGCGTTTTATGCACCGGGCGTCTAGTCGCTGATATTGTTGATAGCTGAGAACGAATTAACCATTCATGGGATAAGGATTTCAGATCATGGGCAAATTTAGACGCGTACCCGTTGGGATTGTTGGCGCGTCAGGCTATGGCGGAGTACAGTTAGTCCGACTACTAATGGATCATCCAGAAGTAGAACTGGTTTATTTGGGCGATGAGAACAGCGCCGGGAAACCCTTTACTAATCTGTACCCGCATCTGGCTCATGCATTTAACCTACCAATAGAAGCGATAGAGCCAGAAATAATTGCTCACCGCTGTGAAGTAGTGTTCCTCTGTTTACCAAATGGTCTGGCTTGCCAAATCGCACCCAAACTTTTAGAAAAAGGATGTAAAGTACTGGATCTGAGTGCAGACTATCGGTTCAGTGATTTAACAACTTATACAAATTGGTATGGCACACAGAGAAGCGATCGCGCAACTGCTGCCACAGCAATTTATGGACTACCAGAACTGTATCGCGATCGCATTGCCGAAGCCCAGCTAATTGGCTGTCCCGGTTGCTACCCCACTGCCAGTCTTCTGGCGCTTTCACCGCTTCTCAAACAAGGCTTAATCGTACCAGAAACAGCCATTATCGACGCCAAATCTGGCACATCTAGCAGCGGACGGCAAGCCAAAACCGACTTGTTGCTAGCCGAGGCAGACAACTCCTTAGCCGCCTATGGTGTCGCCCGTCATCGTCATACCCCAGAAATTGAGCAAGTTTGCAGTGACTTAGCCGGTCACGAACTCATGATTCAATTTACACCGCACCTCATCCCAATGGTGCGCGGGATTCTAGCTACTGTATATGCCACACTACGCGATCCCGGACTAGTGCGAGATGATTTAATTACTATTTTTACCGCTTTCTACCGTAACTCACCTTGGATAAAAATCTGTGAGAGTGGGGTTTATCCTCAAACCAAGTGGGCAAGTGGCAGCAATCTTTGCTACATCGGTTTAGAAGTTGATCCACGTACTGGTCGGGTGATTGTGATGTCAGCAATTGATAACCTAATTAAAGGACAAGCCGGTCAAGCAATTCAGTGCTTAAACCTCATGATGGGCTGGGATGAAACTCTGGGGTTGCCCAAGTTGGGGTTTTATCCGTAATTGGGTATTGGGGACTGGGGACTGGGGACTGGGGACTGGGGACTGGGGACTGGGTATTGGGGACTGGGGACTGGGGACTGGGGACTGGGGACTGGGGACTGGGAAAGAGAATTATTCTTTTGCTCCTCCTGCTCCCCTGCTCCCCCTGCTTTCCCTGCTTTCCCTGCTCTTACTTCGGCCCTAAACCTACAGCACCAGCATAAAGGGCGCGATCGCCTAGTTCATCTTCAATACGCAACAAGCGATTGTATTTTGCTACCCGTTCGCTGCGGCACAGAGAACCTGTTTTGATTTGACCGGCACGAGTTGCCACGGAGAGGTCGGCGATCGTTGTGTCTTCGGTTTCACCAGAACGATGGCTAATTACTGAGCGAAAACCATTACGAGTAGCTAAATCAATCGTTTCCAAGGTTTCGGTGAGCGAACCAATTTGATTGAGTTTAATCAAAATAGCGTTACCAGCTTTTTCTTGAATGCCTCTTTGCAAGCGAGTAGCGTTAGTCACAAATAAGTCATCCCCTACTAATTGCACCCGCGAACCTAACTTCTGGGTGAGCAATTGCCAGCTTTGCCAGTCTTCCTCATGCAACCCATCCTCAATTGATATAATGGGATACTGGTCAACCAATTGCGCTAAATAATCAATAAACTCTGTAGGAGCGTGAGGTTTACCGTCATAGACATATTGCCCATTCTTGTAAAACTCACTAGCTGCCACATCCAACGCCAAAGCAACTTGTTCTCCTGGCTTGTAACCAGCTTTTTGAATGGCAGCAACCAACAATTCCAAAGCCACCTGATTGGACTCTAGATTAGGAGCAAAGCCGCCTTCATCGCCCACACCAGTCAGCAAACCCTTCTCATCCAACACTTGGCTGAGAGTGGCAAATACCTCTGCACCCCAGCGCAAAGCTTCCCGAAAAGAAGAAGCCCCAATTGGGACAATCATAAACTCTTGAAAATCTACATTGTTTGACGCGTGTGCCCCACCGTTAATCACGTTCATTAAGGGTACTGGCAACAAATTCGCTAAAGGGCCACCTAAATAACGATATAGGGGAATTGCCAGAGATTCAGCACCCGCTTTCGCTGCTGCTAGGGAAACTGCCAAAATTGCATTAGCTCCCAAATTAGATTTGTTAGCAGAGCCATCCAAAGCAATCATTGTTCGGTCTAGCAGTTCTTGGTTGAGGACATCCAGGTTTAACAATTTTGGAGCAAGAGACTCTTTGATATTTTGCACCGCCTTGAGTACTCCTTTGCCGCTGTAACGACTTTTATCGCCATCACGCAGTTCATGTGCCTCAAAAGTGCCAGTAGAAGCACCACTAGGAACCTGTGCCAATCCCACAACACCATTGATCAAATGTACTTCAGCTTCAACCGTTGGTCTGCCTCGTGAATCGAGAATTTCGCGGGCAGCGATCGCCTCGATTGTAGTATCTAGAATGTTACTCATCTGTAGTTCGTCCTTTGTATTCTTTGACTTCGAGTGAGTTCTGAGCGCCGATCGCATCTAGTTCAGTGGCTAACCCAATCGCTAGCATAGGCGTTAAGGAGACTTTCTAGGCTGAGATTAAAGAAGATTTCCAATAATTGGTCAAGATTCAAAAGTAGAGACGCGATTAATCGCGTGTGTAGAGACGCGATTAATCGCGTCTCTACAAGGGTCAAAAGTTATTATTTTCCCCCTTATCCTCCTTCTTCCCCACTCCCCCATTCCCAGTCCCCAGTCCCTAAGCTTTGTAAAATATTGGCAGACAGATAATAATACTGAACCGAGTACAGATAAAAGGTCAATATGCGATTACTACACACAATGCTACGAGTAGGCAACCTTGAAGAGTCCTTGAAGTTCTACTGTGAAGTTCTGGGAATGAAATTACTCCGGCGAAAAGATTATCCGGGAGGAGAATTTACCCTGGCTTTTGTTGGTTACGGTGATGAAAGCAATAACACGGTGCTTGAGCTAACTTACAACTGGGGGGTAGAAAAGTACGAATTGGGTAATGCTTACGGTCATATTGCTCTTGGTGTTGATGATATTTACGCCACATGTGAGGAAATCCGAAATCATGGCGGTAAAGTTGTACGAGAACCAGGCCCAATGAAACACGGTTCGACAGTAATTGCTTTTGTAGAAGATCCAGATGGGTATAAAGTTGAACTGATTCAACTGGGTACTCAAGGGTCAGCAGCAAAACAGGAATCACAAGAACAACTTGTGAGCCAGTAATTCTGAGGAAAGAATATTAGTGGCGTGTCAAAGCTAAAATGTTGCAATAATTTTTATTAGTTGGCGGTGGCTAGATCCCCGACTTCTTAAAGAAGTCGGGGATCTAAAGCAAAATAACTCTGTGCAACTTTTATTTCTTCTCAGCGTTCGCCTTGGTGTCGTAGACAGACGCTCTGCATAGCTTGCTTCTTTGCAGGAGTAATTTTTTCATAATTTTGCGTAAGTCCTGACTAAGTAATCGAGTTGAGCATTAAGTAATGCAGCGAAGAATACGTTCGCAAAAATTTTTAACTAGGAGTTTAGTAAATTGCACCATTAGTATCTGAACACAATTAGCGATCGCCCTACTTGGGATCATTTAGCAAAGTAAGCTGAGAGCAGTGTTTTCGTTTTAAATTAGAAATATAGGTAATGGATCAAACTATCACCAATTATCAATCCAAAGTTGCCACTGGAGATACACGCGGATATACGCCGATAATGTTTGGATAATTTGGGAGTACCATTACAACCATTCACCAATCCCCAATCCCTAAACTAAAAATCCCAAAGCTAAAATCCTAAAAATGCAACCTACAGATCCCAATAAATTTACTGATAAAGCCTGGGAAGCGATTGTTAAATCTCAGGATATAGTCCGTGCTTATCAACAACAGCAATTAGATGTTGAACATTTAATCATTGCCCTTTTAGAAGAACCCACAAGTATAGCAATCCGTATCCTCGCTCGAGCTGAAGTCGATCCAATCCGCTTACAACAGCAGCTAGAAGCATTTACCCAACGTCAGCCAAAAGTTGGTAAAAGCGATCAGCTCTACCTCGGTCGCAGCTTAGATGTTTTACTAGACAGAGCCGAGGAAATTCGAGCCAAGATGAAAGATTCCTACGTCTCTGTAGAACACATTCTTCTGGCTTTTAGTGATGATGATCGCATTGGCCGGCGAGTTCTCAAAGCCTTTAACGTAGACATTGCTAAGCTAGAAGCTGCTATCAAAACCGTTCGCGGCAGTCAAAAAGTGACAGACCAAAGTCCAGAATCTCGCTATGAAGCTTTACAAAAGTTTGGCAGGGACTTGACAGAACAGGCAAAAGCTGGAAAACTCGACCCGGTAATCGGACGAGATGACGAAATTCGTCGGGTAATCCAGGTATTGTCTCGTCGCAGCAAGAATAACCCGGTGTTAATTGGTGAACCTGGGGTTGGTAAAACTGCGATCGCTGAAGCATTAGCGCAGCGCATGGTAAACGGTGATGTTCCCGAATCCCTGAAAAACCGCCAGCTCATCTCTTTAGATATCGGCAGTTTAATTGCTGGGGCAAAATTGCGGGGGGAATTTGAAGAACGTCTAAAAGCAGTCCTTAAAGAAGTTACTGAATCTAACGGTGATATTGTTCTGTTTATTGACGAACTGCACACCGTCGTTGGTGCTGGTTCTACTCAACAAGGGGCGATGGATGCCGGGAATTTACTCAAACCGATGCTGGCGCGGGGCGAACTCCGTTGCATCGGTGCAAGTACTTTGGATGAATACCGCAAACACATCGAAAAAGATGCAGCACTAGAACGCCGCTTTCAACAAGTATTTGTGGATCAGCCCAGCGTGGAAAATACTATTTCCATTCTCCGGGGATTAAAAGAACGCTACGAAGTCCATCACAACGTTAAAATTTCTGATTCAGCCCTGGTAGCAGCAGCAACCCTGTCAGCACGTTATATTTCTGACCGCTTCTTACCAGATAAAGCCATTGACTTGGTAGATGAGGCTGCGGCAAAGTTGAAAATGGAAATTACTTCCAAACCAGCAGAATTAGAAACTATTGACCGCCGCTTGATGCAGCTAGAAATGGAAAAGCTGTCATTGGCTGGAGAAGAAAAGGGTACTGCCCAAACTAGAGAGCGTTTGGAGCGCATTGAGCAAGAAATTGCTAAGTTGACGATCAAACAGCAGAAATTTAATGAACAATGGCAAGGTGAAAAGCAGCTATTAGAAGCTATTAGCACCTTAAAAAAAGAAGAAGATGCCTTGCGTGTGCAAATTGAACAGGCAGAACGTGACTACGATTTAAACAAAGCTGCCCAATTGAAGTATGGCAAATTGGAAGGAATGCAGCGCGATCGCGAAGCCAAAGAAACCAAACTTTTAGAAATTCAAAGCAAAGGTTCTACTTTACTGCGAGAACAAGTCATTGAAGCCGATATTGCCGAAATCGTCGCCAAATGGACAGGAATCCCCGTAAATCGCCTATTGGAATCAGAACGGCAAAAATTGCTGCAACTAGAGCACCATTTGCACGAACGAGTCATTGGGCAACAAGAAGCTGTCGCAGCAGTAGCAGCGGCAATTCGTCGCGCCCGTGCCGGGATGAAAGACCCATCTCGTCCCATTGGTTCATTTTTGTTCATGGGGCCCACTGGTGTGGGTAAAACTGAACTTGCCCGTGCTTTAGCTCAGTTTCTTTTTGATTCTGATGATGCTTTGGTACGCCTGGATATGTCTGAGTACATGGAAAAACACTCAGTTTCCCGGCTGGTGGGAGCACCTCCAGGATATATCGGCTATGAAGAAGGCGGTCAACTTTCCGAGGCTGTTCGCCGCCGTCCCTATTCGGTGGTGCTATTGGATGAAGTTGAAAAGGCTCACCCCGATGTGTTCAATATTTTGTTACAAGTACTAGATGATGGGAGAATTACTGATTCGCAGGGAAGAACGGTAGATTTTCGCAACAGCGTCATTGTGATGACTAGTAACATCGGCAGCGAGTACATCTTGGATGTTTCTGGTGATGACACCAAGTATGAAATGATGCGAGTGCGGGTAACGGATGCATTGCGATCGCATTTCCGCCCCGAATTTCTCAACCGCGTCGATGATATTATTCTCTTCCATACCCTCAGTCGCACAGAAATGCGACATATCATCCGCATTCAACTCAAACGAGTAGAAAATCTCCTCCGAGAGCAAAAAATCTCTTTCGAGATATCACAACCTGCCTGTGATTACCTTGTAGAAACAGGCTACGATCCAGTTTACGGCGCACGCCCACTAAAACGAGCAATTCAGCGAGAAGTAGAAAACCCCATCGCCACCAAGTTACTGGAAAATACTTTTATCTCTGGAGACACGATTTTCATTGATAAAGGTGAAAACGGTCTATCATTTAGCAAAAAATCGTCTGTTAAAGTGTCAGTTCCAAAAACAACTATCAAGTTATTAGAGCCAGCACCCGAACCTTGAAATTTTAGCAAAAGCTTAGTTGGCGGTGGTCAGATCCTCGATTTCTTTAAAAAGTCGGGGATCTAATAGCCCAGTTAGGGGTAATTCATAATACAGCGAATAAAATAGCAAGAGCCGATTTACTCACCCAGAAGTGCTGATTATGAAAGCAATCCAAGCTCTTGCTCGTTATTTCCCGGATAAATGTGGTGGTATTCAAGTAAACCTGAATGAACTGCTGCCACAGCTGCGATCGCATAATATTGACATCCAAATAGCAGCAGCTAGTAACGGTTCCCAAAAAGAAGATATTTATAAACATAACGACATAGAAGTTTATCGATATCCTGTCTTTCCAGCACCCAAAACACAACCCAATCATGGACAATTTTCACATGGAAAATTTGAGCATTTTGCTAATTGGTTAACCAGGCAAAAAGCAGACATTTACCATCAACACCATTGGGAAACATATTGTGGATTGCCTCATCTCCGTTTAGCTAAACAATTAGGCATGTCAACAGTGGTAACGATCCACTATCCTCTACCTATTTGCCAGCGGACTACCTTAATGTTTAATGGACAACAAGTCTGTGATGGCAAAATTGATGTAGTGCGTTGTTCTCAGTGTGCCGATACTTTAAGCAGTAAACTACCTGCGGCAATGGTCAAAACTTTGAGCCATTTGCCTATGTCTGTCCTAAGTCAATTACCTTTGCCTACAAGCGCTTATCTGCCTGCTTCAGTAGACGAGGAATTAGGGCGGTTTGTACGCCCTTTTGTCGTACCTGGTTATGTCAATGCCCGTCAACAAAGTTTACTAGAAATGGCAAAATTTGCCGATCGCATCATAGCAGTGTGTGATTGGCTTTATAAAGCTCTACTCATCAACGGTATCCCTGAAGAAAAACTTGTTCTCTGCCGCTATGGAATTGGTTACGCTACACAAGAAACACCACCAGCACAGGAGAAATATGTCCCTTTAAAAGTAGTTTTTTTAGGACGCTGGGATATATATAAGGGCATCGATATCTTAGTACAAGCAGTTAAAGATTTACCTGCGGAAATTCCCATTGAGTTAATAATTCATGGAATAGCGCAGGATGAGCGATATCGCCAAACAATTTTTAACCTAATCGACAATGATCCTCGGATTCGTGTAGAAAAACAACTAACAAGGGAAGAACTGCCCAAGGCTATGGCTAATTACGATATACTGGCTGTGCCTTCTCAATGGCTGGAAACTGGGCCTTTAGTCGTACTAGAAGCCCATGCCCTATCTTTACCTGTAATCGGTTCCAACTTAGGCGGTATCGCAGAACTGGTAAGACATGGCATTGATGGTTGGCTAGTAACTGCTAACGATCCCAAGGCTTGGACTGAGAGCCTTCGGCTGTTAGCAACAGATGCAAATTTACTGAATAAATTACGCCAAGGTATTAAACCAGTTCGCACTCTAAATATGCAAGCTGCGGAAATAGCCGCCATATATAACAACCTGCAACGGTAGTTTCAACAGCATTTATGATTGATGGTAGTGAAATCCGAATAAAATTAAGAGGCATTCCTTACCTAAAACAACAGAGGAATCGCGGAAAATTGATCCTCAGAATTATCTCTGCAACTAACACAGACGGATAACCATGCTAGAACAAGGTACTATCAGTATTCATACTGAGAATATTTTCCCAATTATCAAGAAGTCGCTCTACTCAGATCACCAAATCTTCTTGCGGGAACTGGTATCCAACGCTGTAGACGCCATTCAAAAACTGAAAATGGTATCTCAAGCCGGGGAGTATAGTGGAGACATAGGCGAACCAGAAATTGAAATCGCCATCGATAAAGATAACAAGACCCTCTCTATTTCCGATAATGGTATCGGCATGACAGCAGAGGAAGTGAAAAAATACATCAATCAGGTTGCCTTCTCCAGTGCTGAAGAATTTATTCATAAGTATCAAGGCAAATCAGATCAACCAATTATCGGGCACTTCGGTCTTGGCTTCTACTCCTCGTTCATGGTGGCGCAAAAAGTTGAAATTGATACCCTTTCTTACCAAGAAGGAGCGCCAGCAGTTCACTGGACTTGTGATGGTTCTCCAGAATTTACCCTAGAAGATTCACCCCGTACAACTCGCGGTACTACTATTACCCTGACTCTGCAAGGAGAAGAGGAAGAATTTTTAGAGTCAGCACGCATTAAGAATCTTGTCAAGACTTACTGCGACTTCATGCCAGTGCCAATTAAATTGGAAGGCGAAGTCTTAAATCGGCAAAAAGCACCGTGGCGTGAGTCACCAAGTAGTCTGAGTCAAGAAGATTATTTAGAGTTTTACCGCTACCTGTACCCTTTTCAGGAAGAACCGCTGTTGTGGGTGCATCTGAATACAGACTATCCCTTTATCATTAACGGTATTCTGTATTTTCCGAAAATGAAGCCCGATGTAGATGTTACAAAAGGGCAGATCAAGCTATTTTGCAATCAAGTTTTTGTTAGCGACAACTGCGAAGAAATTATCCCGCAATTTTTAACACCAATGCGGGGTGTGATTGATAGCAGCGATATTCCTTTGAACGTTTCGCGTAGTGCATTGCAAGGCGATCGCACCGTGCGGCGAATTGGTGATTATATTGCCAAAAAAGTAGGCGATCGCCTCAAAGAACTTTTCCGCGACAACCGCGAACAATACATTAGTGCTTGGAAAGACCTCGGAACTTTTGTCAAATTTGGTGTTCTCAACGACGAGAAATTCAAAAAACAAATCGAAGACATCATCGTTTTTCGCACCACCGCCAAACTTACAGACAAACCTGCTGCCGAAACTCCAGCAGTTGAGGTACAGTCCTCAGAAGGGGATGCGTGGCAAGATGTTACTCCTGCATCCAATTCTGAGAACTCAGCACTCAGTACTCCTTACACGACGCTGAAAGAGTATTTAGAACGCAACAAAGAACGCCACGAGAATCGGGTTTTCTACAGCACCGATGAAGCAACCCAAGCTACCTACGTAGAACTGCACAAAAACCAAGGTTTAGAAGTCCTGTTTATGGACTCCTTCATCGACACCCACTTTATCAACTTCCTAGAGCGGGAATATCAAGATGTCAAGTTTACACGGGTAGACTCCGACTTAGATAATACATTGTTGGAACAAGACAAAGCGACGGAAATTGTTGATCCCAAAACCAACAAAACCCGGAGTGAGGTCATCAAAGAGTTATTTGAGAAATCCCTCAACAAACCCAAACTCAATATCCGCACCGAAGCTTTAAAAGCCGATAATCCCCAAGGAACACCACCTGCGATCGTGCTACTACCAGAAATTCTCCGCCGCCTGCGAGAAATGAACGCCATGATGCAGCAGCAAACAGCAGAGTTTCCCGAAGACCACATTTTACTGGTGAATACTGCTCACCCGCTGATTCAAAACTTAGCGAACCTCAACCAAGGTACTATCATCCAAGGTGACGGTCAATCGCCGACAAATCAGTTGGTGAATATGATTTGCCAACATGTCTACGATTTGGCGCTGATGTCTCAAAAAGGGTTTGACGCTGAGGGAATGAAATCTTTCGTTGAGCGCTCAAACGAAGTACTCACCAAGCTGACGGAACAAGCTAGTAAGTAGGATAGGGGGTCAAGGGTTAAAAGTAGAGACGCGATTAAGTAGAGACGCGATTAAGTAGAGACGCGATTAATCGCGTCTCTACAAGGGTCAGTTATTTATTCCCCTTGTCCTCCTTGTCCTCTCTGCCTCGGTTGCTGAGCGTACCCCTATGCTTAAGTAAGCTACGCGTAGCATCTCGTAGAGAAGCCGTAAAGCCTGCGGCACAGCTACGCTTAGGGCGCAGCCTCAAAGTAGAGAAGCACTGCTCCCCCACTCTCCCACTCCTTCCTTAACTACTTCCGCTGCCTAAGTCCTAAAATGGAAAGGCTGTATTCAAAAACTAACTGGAGATAGTTGCTATGTCTCGTCGCTGTGAACTAACTGGTAAAAAGGCAAATAACGCCTTTGCCGTTTCCCACTCCCACCGCCGCACAAAACGGCTTCAACATGCCAATCTGCAAAACAAGCGCGTTTGGTGGCAAGGTGGTAATCGCTGGGTGAAACTGAAGTTGTGTACTAAAGCAATCAAAACCCTAGAAACGAAAGGGCTGGAAGCAATGGCAAAAGAAGCTGGCATTAACCTGAACCATTACTAGACTGCTCAGCTAACGCACCTGCACCCAATCCTAATTCCTGGGCTGAAGAATATTCTCCCTAGTCGCCTCCCCCTTTTGGGGAGGTTTTTAAGTTTTGATTTTAGAATCCTGTTATTAACTGATAACTGCACTTTGGGAATTACGGGCTAAAAGACCATCTTCCATTTCTATGATGCGATCGGCTATATCCAAGATGCGGTTATCGTGGGTTACTAACAAGATAGTAGTTCCCTGCTCCTTGGCAAGGCTCTGCATTATTTCTACAACATCGCGTCCTGATTGTTTGTCTAAAGCTGCTGTTGGTTCGTCTGCTAGCACCAGTGGCGGATGATTCACCAAGGCGCGGGCGATCGCTATTCTTTGTTTTTGCCCACCAGAAAGATTATCTGGATAATAATTAATTCGTTCTTTTAAACCAACAGCCCCCAGCATACCTTCTGATTTAGATACTGCCTCAGTTTGAGAAATATTTTCATTCAATTCCACCGCCATTTGCACATTTTGCCTAGCAGTCAAGAACCCCAGCAAATTATGAGCCTGGAAAATATAACCAATTTTGCGCCGCATCTGCACCAGCTTGTTCTGACTGACACCAAATAGTTCTTCACCTAAAAATTTCAAGCTTCCCTCTTGTACAGACCGTAAACCACCAATCAAGCTCAGTAATGTTGTTTTACCTGACCCTGATGGCCCAGTCATAATGACAATCTCTCCAGCATAAATATCTAGGTTAATGTCAAATAAAATTTGTCTTTTCAGTGCGCCTTTACCATAGTAATGATTCAAGTTTTTAATGGTAATTACTGGTTCTCTCATCATAAAATTTGTAGCTATAAGTTAGCTTTTTTGAGATGTTTACTAAGTTTGAGGATTTATAATCTCTCAACTATAAATTATGATTCAAATTTTCTAATATCTATTAATAATTAATTTTGAATTTATAATATTCAAAATCAAAGATGGCTGAGCAGCTTTAATTAAAATATATCTGCTGGATCAGCAGAGCGTAATTTTCGGACAGCGATCGCACCAGAAATAAAGCACATTAAAATAGTCATAATTAACACCATTACTGCACGACCAAAGCTCATAAAAACTGGTAAAAGTGTAGCCTCTCTAGCTCGTTGATAAAGAAACATCGTAAAAGTGAATCCAGGAATATATCCTAAAACTGCTAACAATAAAGCCTCTTGTAAAATCACGATCAACAAATATTTTTGTGTGTAACCGATTGCTTTGAGAGTTGCATATTCAGCCAAATGCTCTGTAACTTCTGTATAAAGTATTTGATACACAATCACAGTTCCCACAATAAAACCCATGATTGTCCCTAACGTGAAAATAAACCCGATAGCCGTACCACTCGCCCAGTAATTTCGCTCAAAGTCAATAAATTCTTGCTTAGTTAAAACATTAATATCTTTAGGTAAATAATTTCGTAAATTTTGGACAACGACTGTAGCATTTGCTCCCGGTTTTAATCTAATTAGTCCAATATCAATCAATCCTCGCTGACGATTAGTAAATATCCGTATAAAGTTAACATCGCTCGTGATTAAATTCCCATCAGCCCCAAAGGATGCACCTAATGTAAATAGTCCTTCTACTTTAATTTGCCTCCTTCTCACTTCTGCTGTTACAGTATTTCCTTGCTCAAAACTAGCCGCAATTGGCCCATACTCAACTCTAGAAGAACGGTCATATAAAACTACATCAGGTAGTTTAACTTTATCTAAATTTTCTTGAACTCCAGGTAAATTTAACAAGTTAACTTCTGGATTAATCCCAAAAATTAAGATATTACGAGGACGACCAGTTACAGGATTTTTCCAACTTGTATAGTCCAAATATATAGGATGGACTGATTGTACTGCTTGTAAATCTAAAGCCTTATATAATCGCCGTTGGGAAAAACTTTTCATTGCCAACAGAGCGTTAGATTGACTGTTGATTAAAACAATATCGCCCTGTAAGCTGGTATGGAACCGAACGTTACTATAATAAAGAGCATCTCGGAAACCAAGTTGCATAAACATTAAAATATCCGCAAAGGCAATTCCTGCCAGAGCCACGGCTAGGCGAGTTTTTTCTCTTGTCAACTGTAGCCAAGACAGAGGTATTTTTTGATTCATTTTCTAGGCTGTTAAGCAGGTAGTATTTAATTCATAAAGTATCAAATGTAAAATAATTTTTAAAACTATCTTGATGTGAGATAATTAATTTTATTAACTAATAATTATGATTGCTTGCATTATAAATAATACAAGTATTGCAGTAAAAACAAATTATTACTGCTCACTCATAACTTGATTAGATATTAATTTCGACAACCACTTTAGCGTAGGTTAAACCAGAAACTAGTTGGCTATCTTCTGGAGACAGAGCGATTTTAACTTCTACAACTCTGGCGTCCACATCTGCTGCTGGATCTGTATTTAGCACATCTTTTTTGCCTATTTTTCTACCAATCTCAGTGACAGTTCCTTTTAATTCCGCGTTAAATGCTCCATTATCACTGGTGATAGTGGCATTTTGACCAACGCGCACTTTACCAATACCGTCTTCAGGAACTTCAGCAATTACAAACATCTGATTAGTTTGTCCAATCTCAGCAATGCCATTTGAACTTATGGCTTCGCCTGATTTGGTGTGAATTTTTAAAATTTCTCCAGCAATTGGTGCTTGAACATAGCTCAACTTTAGCTCTGCTTCTGCTTTTCTAACATTGGCGATCGCATTGCTAACTTGAGCTTGTGCTACTTGCGAATCAGTCGGGCTAACTTCCAAAATTCTGCTCAGTTTAGCTTTTTCTTCGTCGATTTGTCTTTGCACAGTTGCTACAGTTTTGTCGCGGTTAACTCTAGCTTCGATTAGTTGCTGTTGCAAAGTTGCTAAATTTGTTATCTGATTGGCTCTAGCTTCGGCAAGTTGCTGTCGTAGAGTTGCCAGTGTTTGTCTTAAAGTAGCTTGGCTTTCGACAACTTGCTGATTAGAAGTTATGGCACTTAAGCGTCTTCTATCCCGTTCTTGTTGAGAAATCGCACCTTCTCGGTACAACATATCATATCGTCCAGCATCGACTTGGGCATTGCGTTGCTCGGCTCTGATCCGTGTAATTGTCGCTCTTAAAGTATCTCTTTGCCCAATGAGTTCAGCTTCTAGGCGATTCACCATTGCTTGTTGAGCGATTTTTTCCCCACTTAACTGGGCAGCAATCCGAGCAATCGTTGCTTGCTGAGCATCCCTTTCCCCTCTTAACTGAGCTTGTAGTCGAGCAATGACTGCTCTTTGAGCTTGAATGTCTCTTGGTGAACCTGCTCTTACTTGGGCTAAATTCGCACGAGATTCTTGCAGTTTGGCTTTTGCCTCTTCTACTGCTGCTACTTGGGTATCGCGGTTGTCCAAAATCGCAACTACTTGACCTTGCCTTACCCGTTCACCCTCTCTCACGAAGATTTGCTGAATTCGTGAAGACGCTGATAATCCTCCACTTGGGGCAGACAGTCTAACGACTTCTCCTCGCGGCTCCAAACGCCCAACAGCACTAATGCTATTAGCAACTGGCGCTACGGGTACGGGCGTAGTGAGTTTTCTTAACTGCTCGATTTTGGCTGTACCTAGTACCCCAGCGGCGATTACTATCGGCACAGCTACAGCAATGCCCCACCAAATCTTAGCTTGTTCATGATTAAGTGGCTGCTCGCTTGGTTTTGGCTTCTCAGTCACCCTTGACATGGTATGTTGCCCGTTTATCTGAATTGTGGTGATGGCAGTAAAAAAAATGAGTGAGGCGCAGTTAAATTAGTAAAAAAGGGTTTTTAGTAAATAGCCAACTGCATAGGAGAAACAACAGTGGTTTAAAGCTGGACGTTGCTTCAAATCCACTGCTTAATGAATGCTCAACACTATAGCTTTGCAAAATAGCGTTTTGTGTTTGCTGGTTATTAAATAAATTTGAGTCTGGAAGTTGGGAGAATTCACCAAAAAGATTCGGGACGGAGTTCCTTAGCTTTTAGCTTCCATCTCACTAAACTGAGTCCGTTGAAACGGACTTTGGCTATTAGCTTTGGAATTTATTCCCAAGCGGGATAGCAACGAAGCGAGAGATTGCCAAGATGTGAGTAATGACAAGGCTTTAAGCTATGGAAAGTAAGCCACAAATGAATTTATTGGCTGTCAAATATCTTAGACAAAGCCTTTAATTATGTGATATGCAAACACCTTAAAATAAATAAAAGCACTGTTTAACCTCGCAGAAAAGTTATACCAGCGAGCGAGGAATAGCGCGTATCTAGTAAACACACCGTTGCTGTTGTTGGAAACGATTTTGTTGCCAAAGCAAGTCTTCCTTCAGTAAGTCAGCGACCGACTAAAAAATTTTTCTCAACTTGAGCATTATTAACATCACAGTTTCCTTAATTTGGTCAACTTATAGCAGGGCTGAAAGCATCTTTGGCTATTTGCTCCAAAAAACTTGCTGCTCTGACTGCTGCTTTAGGACTCCATCAAACTCTCGTTGAATGAATTCTACATTTATCAGTTACGGGAAAACGTAACAGAGCTTACAGATGGGGAGAGGCAGATGATGAATCTGGGAGGTCAAATAAAACTGTGGTCATGTAATGTTCTGCCCAAGCTGAGCCAAAGGCTTTTTCCAATACGCGCCGGGTTTTGTCGTTTTGCTGCTGTTTAGTGCAGTAGTTGTGTTGTCCAGCAAGATTTTGCGTTACTTGTTCAGGCGAAACTGGACTAGAGGCGATCGCCTGGGTACAATGAATATCTAAAAAATCACCCACGCGAGAGAGAAACATCGTTTCTTCTTCTGGGGAACCTGGACGCACAAAAATACAAAAATCTGAAAAGATATTTCCCCATTCCGGTAATTCACGGGGTTGAGAAAAGTTAAGGGTTGTTAACGCCGTCAATGCAGAAGTATAAGATGCTGGTAAGGCACGCTCTATGTGAACAGGAGAAAGGTCTGCGATCGCTGCACTAATTTGACCCCTACCCGCAACTAAATCACAACCAAACATCGGCAAGTCATATTCTGGACGAGGAAACATCACACAGTGCAAAATATCCAGCATATTTCCTACTTTTGCCAGTTCCAAGTGGATTTTTCGGAACTGGGGAGTTTGGTAACAGCTGTTTTGAATTATTAGTTTTTCGCCCTCTAATCTACCTTCTACATACCCTAACTCAGCAGGCAACTGGTAAGGCGACAGATCCAAGTGCTGATGCCAAGCTGCCTCAATGCAATCAGCTAGCTGACGAATTAGGGGATGTTGTTGCTCACGCAGTGAGGGAATAGAAGTAAATGACATGTTCTACTGAGAAATGTTATCTAGTTGTCAGTCTACAGCCTGCCGTGCCACACCTGTTCTAGCTTGCAATATAAGCAAACACTTACACCCAGCCAACGTAAAGTTATAAAACATTGACTTTCCAAGAATATTATTTATTTTGTAGTCTAGGTTACAGAAATAATTTTTGATTAGTCCATTAGCTTAGACTAGTACACAGCTATGAAACTAGATTCTAATAGACCAGATTTTGCTTTACAAGCAAGAAGACAGAATTGGGAAGGTATGCAGCTAAAAGCTTCTACTTGGGTAGAACTTTTGCAACTTCCTAACCCATATAGTTTTGACGAAGCACTTTTATTGTGTCCGGTTTCTGAAGACGAGTGGCTGGTTTGGATTCCAGATCATGGGGAAGCGCTGCTGCACAGGAGACAATTTCGTTAAGGGTCAAGAGTAGAGACGCGATTAATCGCGTCTGTACAAGGGTCAAGAGTAGAGACGCGATTAATCGCGTCTGTACAAGGGTCAAGGGTTAATATTTGGATTCTGGACTTTGTGTAGCGGTTAGACTATCGCCAAAAATCAGTAACATCGTATCCTAGTTCCGCTAACATGTGCCGCAGCAGGGGCAAACTGAGTCCAATCACGTTGCTGTGACAACCTTCGATTTTTTCGACAAATAGACTACCAAAACCTTCGAGGGCGAAAGCACCAGCACATTTGAGGGGTTCACCTGTGGCAACATAGGCAGCAATTGCGCGATCGCTCATTTGACCAAAGTAAACCCGTGTCACTTGGGACTTAACTATGGTGCGGTTTTGAGAAAGGTCGATCAAGGCGTGACCTGTGTACAAGTCGCCAAAGCTACCTTGCATTACCTGCCAACGAGCGATCGCTTCTGAGGCGTTTGCTGGTTTGCCATGAATCTCACCATTGAGTGACAAAACCGAATCACAACCCATAATCAAAGCTGATTCAAACTGCGGTACAACAGTTTCAGCCTTGCACTGAGCAAGAGTTTTGACCAATTGTGCAGGCTCATTTAATTGAATTTGCGACTCATCAAAATCACTGGGTCTAACTATCGGTTCAATACCAACAGTTTGCAGCAAGCGGCGTCGCGCTGGAGAAGCAGAAGCAAGTACAAAGGGTGGAATTCCCATAGACAAGCAGAGGGGCAGAGGGAAATAAATACTGACTCTAGACTTTTGACTCTTGACTCTTGACAGACGCGATTAATCGCGTCTCTACTTTTGACCCTTGTACAGACGCGATTAATCGCGTCTCTACTTTTGACCCTTGTACAGACGCGATTAATCGCGTCTCTACTCTTGACCCTTCCCTTAACTAATAAACAGAGAAAGAATTCACAACATTATCAATCATACGTTTAACTTTCTGCCAACGCCTTTCAGGAATTGAGGCATTCAAGGTGAAAAGTTTACCACGGCTAACAGCAACGCTGGCGATGTTGTGTCGTTCTTGCTGATTGGGAAGTTTAACCTCATACTCCAGAAGATAGTACGTTTTACCGTCAACTTCTCGCTCAACTGCATTAACTAACTCAGCTGAGCGACCAGAGTCAGGAGGAGCCAGAGCAGCTTTTCCCAACTTATATCCTACTTCTGTGGGTGTCCCTAATTCTGGCAAAGTTTTGCCTTCTGGAACGGGACTAATCACCACAGATACATTTTCAGATATCTCAATCAAATCGTGAAATACCACATCTGGGCCGTCAGCAACTTTAACTTGCACCCAGCCGTTAGGATATAAAAACTCATAGCCATCATTAGTATCTACAAAGCTTTTGAGTCCAGCCGCAGCCGCTACACCAGAATTACTCAAGCTGAAGCTCAACACCAATAGCAAAATCAATGCAATTCGTTTCCACATTTTTATAAATTCCTTTGGGCTGGAGGCAAAACAAGGCCACCATCATTTCTCGTTTTTATTCTCCCATCATCAGGGACGCTTCGGATGACACACTACAGGGAGAGATGGGAAGATAACGGAGTAGGAGAAGTGGAGTTCCGAGGTGGATTCATCCAGTTCTGAGGTGGATTCATCCAGTTCCGAGATGGATTCATCCAGTTCCGAGGTAGATTCATCCAGTTCCGAGGTGGATTCATCCAGTTCTGAGATGGATTCATCCAGTTCAAAGACTCGTTAATCCAGTTCTGAGGTGGATTCATCCAGTTCCGAGATGGATTCATCCAGTTCAAAGACCCATTGTTGCATTCCAAAAAATATCTCTCCTGACCCTTGACCGAACAATTCGCAATTCGCAGTGACGCTCGTTCCTCGATAGCGCAGCGGTAGCGAGAAACGAGCGTCATTGGTAATTGCGAATTGGAGATGACCCTTGACTAAACAAATTATGCTGATAACTAACGAATTGCGCTGGTTCTACCCTGGCACAATCCCGGAAAACATTAAACTTTGGTTTCAGCAAAACTGTCTTGTTGATCCGTTGCAATCACCAGAAACAAGAGAAGATTTGTATCTCTACTCACCAGGGTGTGATTACATGGGGATAAAACTGCGACAAGGAAGGCTGGAGGTTAAATGGCGTCAAGCCGAATTAGACTTAGTGCGTTTTGGGGAATTAGTGGAAGGTAGAGCAGAAAAATGGGGTAAGTGGCTGTGTTGCGATTCCACAGGAGAAAGTTTCCAGCCTGCAACGGTTTTAGACAACGCTTCGTGGGTGAGTGTGCAGAAAGTTCGTTATTCACAACTTTATCAAGTCTTACCCGACTCTTCAGTACAACCCGTTGTAGGCAATGAGAATATAGATAACCCTTGTACTGTAGAAATCACTCATGTGTTGATTAGAAACAATCCTTGGTGGAGTATTGGTTTTGAAGCTTCCGGCGAAGATGTGCGCTTGATGGATAATCTTCAGACAACAGCTAGTTCCATATTCAATACTTATCGGGGGTCAAGATTGGTAGCTGCGGATTCTTATGCTTATCCCCATTGGCTAGGGCTTGTTTATCGGTAATTGCTGACAAGGCAAGCATAAATTACCCAGTAGGGTACTACCATGCCTAATAACACTGAGCGATTATTGGTGATGGTATTGCAGTTTGCTATAAAAAACAACTGTCGATTACGTAGTTATACTTTAACTTAGAGAACTTGAGCGAAAACCTAACCATGAGTAAAGTATTAGACCATTGGTGGCGATCGCTAATGTCTTGATGCCAAAATGCGGTAGTTCATAACCATCTGACTTATAACCAATTAATTGCCTTTGCAACCGACAAAGCCACGTCCATCATTCAGATAATGCACCTGTAATTACCGTACTTTAGATGAGTCGAATAAGGCGTTTGAGTCTCAGATACGGAGATGTTCAGCTAAACTTTGGAAAAAGTTTGGCTACAGACTATTGACATCAAGTTGGTATTTATAACAACAGGAGACACACTAATGAGCGATATCTATCAACAAATCTGGAATAGCGACAAGAATGGGTTCTCAGTCAGTCTCAGAAGTGGAGACGGTTGGAAAAATCCCAATGCTGATATTCTCCTTGATTTGCAAACGGAAGCAAGTGGTAAAACTAATATTGACTTAGCTACTCAACCTCTCTTTTTCCAAGTGAATGAGGACAAGTTAAATGGTCAAACTTACACCACCTTTGTCCAACTTCTAGACAATTATGTTGCCAATTTTCGTACAGATGAAATTTTAACTGCTGAAGAACAAGAAGAAATCGAGAAATTTCTTGATGCCATTCTGCCCACTGAACCGATGAAGCTGGCATTAGAATACATCAATCAAGAATTGGGAGAAAATCTTTCACAGCAAAAATTTCGAGCCAGACTCAAACAGATTTGGTTTGAGATGTATACCAATTACTACAAAGGCAAATCTACTCACTTCTGCTCTGGTTTTGAACATGTCTTTGTTGGAGAAGCGAAGTTTGACGAAAATTTCAGAAGCACTAGAGATAGAACACAGAACTTAGGAGAAATTTCTGGTTATCACTGCTGGATTAAGTTCTACTTTGATGAGAAAATTCGTAACGTCAACTTTCTCGGTTATAAATATGATTTGCAAGGTGATGAAATACCCAATAATCCAAATGTGGTTACTTTGCAAATGCTACAGTATCTTACTAATATGCGAGGCGAAGTTATCGCTCAACTATTCAAGAAAAAAGGTGGATTTTTTGTCGGTTCTAGTCCAGAATCGGAAATTGCAATGGGAACAGTTGTTTACTTTGAGAGCATAAATGACAGAGTAAAGCAAGACAAACGACGTACTATTATTAATAGTGGCGTTTACGATTTAGTCATATACCGCAATATCAAATCTGATGGTAGTCGCGGAGATTTTATTCGTTCATTCTTCCCTATATTTCTCGGTAACGAGGGGACAGAAACACCTCCAGATGTTCCGAAAGAGCGTCCTGATGTGGAGGTTGTGCCAATAGGAATCAAGAATAATAAGCCAGTAATAATTGTAGAAGCGTTAGCAAATCCTATGGGAGCAGAGGACACAGGAGAGTGGGTTAAGTTGCAGAATGTGACAGATGAACCAATTGACTTAACAAACTGGGAGATGCGTGATAAAGCCGCTCGTCCTCAACCATTGAGTGGTATTCTTCAGCCGAACGAAATCAAGCAGTTTGCAATTACCCGCTCTAGTTTGAATTCGATGCAACTTAGCAATAGATCTGGATTAATCACTTTAAATGATCAACAATCTAAAGTTATCGCCGCTGTTAGATATAACCGTGCTAATAGTGGTGAAATTATAAGTTTTGAAAGAACAACAAGTTAATAATTTTAGATCAGTAAGCTTTCGTTGAGGAACGAAACCCAACATTATCAAGACTTTGCTGGGTTACATTTCTCAACCCAACCTATAGAATTTGTAACTAATTTACTATTTTGCTAGTTATAAGTTATTAGCTAATGACTACTTACTACTAACTGTTGGGTATTGTATTTGTAAAACAACCAGTGTCATGTCATCGGTGTTCTGCTTATCAGAACCGATAAATTGCTGAACTTGGTCAAATAGGTAATCTACAATTTCCTGTGGCCCATTACAATATTTACAAGCCGTGTTGAAAGCAGTAATAAAGTTATCTTCATCGAAGCGATCGCCACTTGCAGCAGCAGCATCAGTCAATCCATCTGTATAGTAAATAATTGTGTCTCCAGGCTCTAACTGTGCCTGGGCGTCTTCATATTGGCTATTAGCATCTAAACCAATTAGCATTCCCAAGGTATCCAAACGGGTAACAGCTTTTGTAGCCGCGTGCCACCACAAAGGAGGATTATGCGCCGCATTGCTGTAAGACAAAATTTGGCTTTGAGGATTATATTCTGAGTAAAATAAGGTTACAAAGCGGTGGGAATTTTCTAAATCCGCATACATAACGCGATTCAAATTTTGCAAAATCCCTGACGGAGAATTACCATGTAGTACTTCTCCCCGTAGCATTCCCCGCATCATAGTCATAATCAGCCCTGCGGGAACGCCTTTTCCCATCACATCCCCAATTACTAAACCCCAGCGTCCAGTTTCCACAATGCTTTGAGTAGTTGGCTGAATCTGATTGTGATTGGTGGGAATAAAGTCGTAATAGTCTCCACCAACACGATTAGCTGGTTTACAGCGTGCAGCGAGAGCAACACCAGGAATTGTGGGGCATTGGCGTGGCAAAAGTCGCCGTTGAATTTCTGCACCAATTTCTAGTTCTTGATCTAAGCGTTCTTTCTTTCTTAGTTCTACGGCTAGTTCATCGTTTTCAATAGCTACCGCTGTTTGATCTGCCACTAATCTAACTAACTTTTGTCTGGTTTCTGTCCAGCTATATTCAGGATCGCGGCTCAAGACATACAGCCATCCCCGTTCTGTATGCTTCACCAAAATTGCCGTGCCAAAGATTTGGACATCTGGCCCCAAATAGCGATGCATTTGGTCATCCAAAATCCCTGTAGCCGCCGCTAAAGGAACAGTGTTAGGTACAAGTGTAATCTGACTGCTAGCTGTTTCCAGCGCTTTACGGATATTTTTACGCTGGCGACTATCTTGCCAGTGTAGTTGCTCTAACCTGACTTGACCATTAGGTTTGTAGAGAAACAGAGCACTGCCGTCCGCATCTGTCACCCGTGTTGCCATCAGCGGAATCAATTCTAAAAACTGATTCAAATTATTGAAGCTTCTTAGGGCAAATCCTAAAGAACTTAGTAAATCTTGGATTTTATTTTGTTCCCGATGCAACCGTGCCACGAGTTCTTTCAGCGCCACTACTGGTGTGACATCTGTCGCGGCACTACTATTGCTGTCAGTGGGTTGAGAGGGCAGTTGAGACACAGGCACAGGTACTATTGCACTTGATATCGGCAGATTTTAGACTTATAAATCCTTTGGCTTCGGCATTGCTAAACCATATTGAGACAAGGATTGTCACTTTAGCAAGAGTATAAAGACGTAAGGTGTAACTTTTATGAGTATTGTATTTGCTTATTGCATTTATTGCTCAATATTAGGAATTTTAGGTAATGTATTTTTAATCAAAATTCCATCTGTAAAAATCAGTAATGCTAGCGAGACTCTAGAAAATTTTTTATTTTTCCATAACTTAATTCCCAAATCATATATCTCAAGTCATAAAAATACTTTCATAGAAGAATAATATATAATCCTTTCAGAGTAAGCGTTTAGGCTAATGAACGTATTTAGGGAGTTGTGAGAGAAGATCTACATAGGCACTTGTATAACTTTCTAACGCTCATATCATAAGTGAGAAATAGCAAATAGGCTTTTAAAGATTTAATTTATATATCATGATTCCTAGGATACTTGCCAGATTGTGTTTTCCACTTTTTTATTTGTCATTGATTAACTTTTTAATTGCTCAGAGGTGTATTTTAGCTCACTCAAAAAATAATTAGAACATACATCTTGTATCAGAGCCACTAAAATTCAGTTTAAACTTAAATTTTCAAAACCTTTAAATTGTGAAAAGCTTACATTGCAAGCTTTTTAGCCAGTTTAAATAAAATCAGGATACTAGCCAAAGATTTATTTTAAATAGGTCTTTAGGACGTATAAAATCTCAATAAAAGTGATCGACATAAAATCTAGAAAAAGTATATTCTCAGACCTCTAACTTAAAAATCAGAAAGGTTGTTATAGTTTAGCGATCGCACTTTAAACTTTTAAATTTCCTCTAGAGAGTATTTATAGACACTTTGGCAGACAGAAGCCAGGAATACACACGTCAGTGTTGACTCAGCTTACTTACATTAATTGACTTTTAGAATCCATTAGTGAGGACAGTTATCCAAAGTTCTGCTCGGACTTTTCCGTATTGCAACTAAATGCTAGTACTGCTATATTTAAAAATCCATTTAGGACGTAAAAAGATAGCATCAGTTTGAAATTTTAGCAAAAGTCACCCACAAGTAACAATTAACCAATGAAATTAGGGCTTACACTCTTTCCAGCATTTTTTTTGTAGTTCATCCAAGTGATAATACCAGATCAGTAAGCCCTAAATTTATGAGTTTGTAAAGAGAAAATCTTAACTACATTTTTCAACTAGCCACTTAACCACTCAATAGCGCTTCGACAAACTCATAGCTGGAAAAGGGGCGTAAGTCTTCGATGCCTTCGCCAGCACCAATGAAGCGAATAGGTAAACCTAATTGCTGCACAACGGCAAGGGCTACGCCTCCTTTAGCAGTACCATCCAACTTGGTTAAGACAACACCACTGAGTTGAGCGGCTTGAGAAAAGACTTCAGCTTGCCGCAATCCATTTTGCCCTAAAGTGGCATCTAAAACCAATAGTGATTCTACTTTGGCATTTGGAGCTTTTTTGTCGATAATGCGACGGATTTTGCTAAGTTCATCCATTAAATTTTTCTTGTTTTGCAGTCGCCCAGCAGTATCTACTAAAAGTAATTCCGTTTGCCGTGCTTGAGCAGCTGCGATCGCATCAAACACCACTGCGGCCGGATCTGTATTCTTTCCAGGATTGGCAATTACTTCCACACCACTTCTAGTACCCCAAACTTTCACCTGTTCCACAGCAGCGGCGCGGAAAGTGTCTGCTGCCCCAATCAAGCATTTATAGCCAGATTTCTGGGCTAAGTGGGAAATTTTGCCGATGGTAGTAGTTTTACCAGCACCATTCACCCCGGTGATTAACCAAATATTGAGAGTGTCTTTTTCTGGGGTAAAAGTAGATTTGTAGGATGTTTGGCTCGGTGTATCCAGCATATCCCGCAGGATTTTTTTCAGATAAGCGATCGCCTCATCTGGTGGGGTGACTTCTTCTCGCAGTTTTTTCTGTAGGGCGTTGATAATCAAGTCTGTCGCCTCCACACCCACATCAGCTTGCAAGAGCAACGCCTCAATTTCCGTCACAGCTGCTTGGTTGAGCGGCCCCTGACCAACAATCGCCTTCAGTTGGTTCAGAATGCCACGACGAGTTTTGTCTAAACCTTGACGGAGCTTTTTCAGCCAGGTAATTTCTTCAATAGAAACATCTTCTGGACGCCTACCTTGGGCTGCCAAAACTTCTGCTGACCACACAAACCCTTCATCAAATGTCAAGCCGGGAATTTCTTCTGTTGTCTCTGGTGCAGTTGCAGATGGTGGCTGAACAACCTCTGGTTCTGGGACTTCAATCGCGCTGGCGATCAGTCGTTCCTGCCTGGCTTGCCGTTCTGCTGCGGCTCGTTCTAAGAAGGATAAAGTGGCTGGCGTTGTTGATTCAGTTTCACTCGCAATTAATTCTGGGCTAGAGACATCTGGCTCATCGAAATTTGCTGCACTTTCTTCGTTTGTACCAGCAGGTTCCTCACTCGTTGTTTGGGCAATATCAATAACTGCTGCTTCCGGTTGTGACGTTTCTGTCGCTTCTTCAGGAGTTGCAGTTTCTAAAGTAAGGCCAGCAGGTTCCTCAACTGTTTCTTGTACCGTTTCCGTTACCTGCGTTTGTACAGTTGGTGAAGCTTGAGCATCTGTTAAATCAGGCGGAGTTTCTTCTGCCTCGGATTGTTGTTTTTCCTGGATATTTTTGTAGGCGGCTTTAGCAAATGCCAACAAATCCGCGCCCGTGTCTTGTGCAGTTTCTACCGTTGGCGTTTCGGCTGGCTCTGTTTGGGGTTCTTTAACAGGAGAAGTTTCTTCCTGTTTCTGCTCAGAGGGAGTTTTAGAAGAATCGTTATGTTGACGACGGAACCAATTAAAAACCATTGCAACAGTACTAGTTGTTATGTGAGTTATAAGTTATGAGTTATAAGTTATGAGTTTAATTTAACTGTGTACTCTTTCCTGGAGTGAAAACCCCCAGGTTATCCTCACTTTTCAACGCTAGTTTGACAAGAGTCGCTACAACGACGGGCAGAATCCTCAAAAGTTTTGAGAGTCGAAAGCAGATGCTCAGATTTCTTTTTGCAAACAACTGCCTCCTTACTCTTAGCTTAAAATTTAGCACTCATGTAGCTGAAGAAGTGAGGTAAAAACCCTATGCGGTTTTTTTCTGTTCTGTGACTCGGCGCAAAACGCCGTTAATAAACCGATGACCTTCGTCTCCACTGTAGCGTTTGGCTAGTTCCACTGCTTCGTTGATGGCAATGCTGTCTGGAACTCCCAGGAACCTCATTTCTGCTACAGCGATTTGCAGAATGTCCCGGTCGATTTGGGCGAGGCGAGTTACTTGCCAATCTACTAAGGCAGTAGAAATGAGTTCATCTATAATATTTCGGTTTTCATTGACTGTAATTACAATCTCTTTGGCGTAATTACGGACTCCCTTGTCCTGATTAGCTAACTGAATCAATTCTGGGAAATCAATTGCTGTACCTAACTGATTAATTGCGGTTTGGGTGTATGCGATCGCCTCTTGGAGCATTGTTCTAGCAGTGTTGATGTCTGAGGCCCGAGTTTGGCTGCTTAAGAGGCGATCATTACTGCGTTGCAATTCACCTGCGGCATTGTCCAAGGTATCTTGCACTTCTGATGTCAGGGTGCGTACTGCGCCTAGTACCAACTTAGATACTAGTTGATCGTCTTGTAATTGATTCAATTTCTTTGGATTTACTGGCAGTTGGCTAAGGCTTAAGAGCGCCAACTCACGAGCAATTTGCTGGGGTTTGCGAGGTTGCATAAAAGTGAGGGTTGATTGTGCGAGAATTGATTAACTAGAAGGAGTGGACTTAAAAGTGTATCAATTTTGGCACAGCCAAACAACAACGTTATCCAATTGCTTGTGACTTTGCCTGATTGATTTTAAGTTTCTTCGACGCGGATCATCGACTGCTTTGTTTCGTCGTGTTTTACTTCCAGTTGAGATTCTTTGGGGAAAACCAGGGGCGTATTGGGGGCGACAATGCCACCAGACACAACTATTTTAAAGGCGTCTTCAATCGATAATGAGAGGTTCACTACCTCATCTTCAGGAACTACTGCGTACCATCCGGTAGTGGGGTTTGGGGTGGTGGGGATAAAAACACTTAGCATCGGGTGAGACATTTGAGATTGGATATCACCACTGATTGCGCCAGTGACAAAGGCGATCGCCCAAATTCCCCGCCTCGGATACTCTACCAAAATTACACGGCGAAACTTGCCATTTGAGTCTTTTAGTATTGTTTCCAAAAGTTGCTTGAGAGTTTTGTATACCTGTCCAGCTAACGGTATAGCTTGTAAAACGCGTTCCCCAAAATCGAGCAACCACCGCCCAGCAATATTCCTAGCCATTAGGCCAATTAAGAGAATACTTAGTAATGGTACGGCTAATCCCACTACAAAATTCAGTAAATTAACTAATATCGGGTGCAACCCATCAAAAGGATTCAGTTGTTTGGGAATTTGGGTAAGAAAGTTGATTACCCAAGTAGCAATTGTAATCGTTAGCCAGATGGTGGTTGCTAGGGGAATAACTACCAACAAACCAGCAATCAGGTCATTTTTTAAGTCCTGTTTTAGGCGTTCGATTACCAAGCCCTGATTCTCCTTTTTAAGGCTAGAGGAACTTTGATTATTGGTCTTCATACCAGCATCGCCAAATTGCGAAGACTTTACTTCAGGCATCTTTTGCCGCAAGTAACTGTCCAAACAGCAAGCTGTTTGGCTGCTACCACAGAAATACTCACTTGTTGCTGGAAATCAGCTATTTTCATACAACTTTGCATGAATAGACATGTACCAACCGACTAGCGGGTGGTTAGTCTTAGAGGATGTTACTTTTCTTTGTAAGACTTGTAAATGATTGTTGCAAGTCTCTTAGGTATTACTAATCTACCGCGCTCAGCCAAAAGCTGCTCATGATTGTGGAAGAACCGCCAGGCAAACTTAGGAGTTGTCTTGTCTAGTGAGTAATTTACGCATTGCTAGGAGCGGCTTTTCTGAAAAAGTTGTGTTAAAAATATTAATTTATCAAATTCAGGCTGTAATTAGCTAATCTATATTTAAAATTTCATTTTTAAAGGCTTGGGAAATCAAAACCAAAAGAAAAATTCTTTTGGCTCCCAACTCCCAAATTTTTCTAAGCTGCATCAGCTTGTGTAGTTTCTGAAGCCACGCACTGCACCTGTTGTGTACTCTCTTCTGCAAGAATTACTTTTGCATCTAAGCTGGGCTGGGGTAAATACTTCATTTCCCAGACCTTGAGCAAAATCAGGTATTCGTAGAATGCTTGCAATGTACACCAAGCCATTCCAGCACGTCCATCTAAACAGCCACCCAAGATAAAATACATATACAAAAAGCGTAGCAACGGTCTAGCGGGTAAACGCAAAGACAGATCTTTGAGGGCGCGGCGTCTTTCTACTTCTGATTTACCAAAAAACAAATCTCGCCAGCTAACTTCTCCCTGTTCTAGTTGATACAGCGTTTCTTGCGCTTCATCTGTGGAATACCGATTGTGCTTTTCAATCCAGCGACTCAAGCCTTTGCTGCAAGTGTAGTGGGGGTAGGTTTCTTTTAAAAAACTAGTAGCACCGTCACAAACTTCCCTTTCAGTATGACCATAGTCTGTAAACCAGACTTTACCGTGGCGGAAAAGACGCATTTGATAACGAGGATACTGGGTACTATGACGAATCCAACGATTCATGAACATGACGCGTTCAGCAACGTAGTAGCCAATATAGTCTGGATTCTGACTAGCTTTTTCGGCTTCAGCAAAAAGTTCTAGTGTCATGCGCTCGTCAGCTTCGAGAATGTAAACCCATTCGTGCTTTGGAGGGATAGACTCTAGCATCCAGGTGCGTTGACGACCGTGACTTTCAAAAGGATGTTGGACGATGCGGATAGGATAGCGACTAGCGATTTCTACAGTGCGATCGCTACTGCATGAGTCTACAACAATAATGTCATCCGATAGCATCGCCGACTCGATACAAGCAGCAATATCTAATTCTTCGTTATATGTCAGTATGTAAATTGAAAACATCCCAGGTTTTATAGCGATTTGACTAAGTTGTTAATTATCTTTTTATTGTTATTAGCTATTAGGTATGTGGCAGCATGAACCATCAACAACTGTTTGATGCGTCCATACCGCCATACCGATAGTTGATTAACGCGCGGTAGCTTTGCGTCCACCACCTTGTAAACTACCCATACCTCTTAATCCCGTCCAGCCGATGATAATGTAACCAATAGACAACAGCAAACTGCTAATACCAATTCTCAGTCCAGACTTCCAAGCATTATCCTTAGCTTGTTTTTCAGCTTCGTCTCTGCGCTGGCGAATTTGGTTCAGTCTTTGATTTGCAACTCCTTGAGGATCTGTGCGCTGCGCGATAAATTTGTCAAGTTCTTGGGGATTTGCTTTAAACTTCTTGAGTAATTCTTTTTGCTCAGCGGGAAGTTGGGGATTTGCAAGCGCTTGCTTATATTTCTGCTCGTCTTTAAGTAGTTCAGTAAACTGAGCTCTAGCTTGGTTTCGTAATTGTTCTAGCTGAGCTTTTGCTTGATCGTTGTTCAGTTGTGCTTGGAATTGAGATAGCTGGTTTTTGAGTTGATTTTCTGCCTGATCTGCATCCTGGGAAATTTGATTTACTGTTTGAGTGCTAGCTTGACGCACATTGTTGAGGTGCAGCGGAAAAATCAATAAGAACATTAACCCTAAAATACTGGATATAATCAGGGCTGGAAATCTTAAATCGATACCTGATGGGCGATCGCCAGTATCAGCACTATCAATCCAATATGCAGCAAACAGTAGCCCTAAACCTACCAGAGGCACAATTCCCCGGTCAACCAGGGCTGTTGCTATACTGATTTGCCATCCTCGATCAGTTGGTTGAAAGGGTAACAGTAAAATCACAAAGTCTACAAAAAAGGACAAAATGCAGATTATCCCAACCACCTTTAGTGTTAAGGCAGTGTTCAAGGCAGCAAAACGGTTAACCATAGTCTTTCAAACTTGCGGTAAATAAGAGTGATTTTCATATTTCAAGTTACTTGAATATTGTTCCCATAACTTTAAATGTTGTGTATGAACACAAGACCAATTCAAGACTAGTCAAGAATCTTCGCCTCTTGGTTTTAAACTACACCACAGTAGCATCTGTAATGTAGACTGTCTTCAGAAAATTCCTGGTGTTGGAAGATACGAAAGCAAGTAAGGGTATTGGGTACTGCGAAGAATTTATTTTTTATTCTCCACTCCTCCATTCCCCAACTCTTCCTCAAGGGTTTGTTCCCAAACTGGTAAATCCTCTGGACGATCAACATCAGCCAAGGTAAGCAAGTATACAGGTGACAAATTCAGTAAATGAGCAATCTCCACAGTTTTTTGGAATACTTGAGCAGTTCCCCACTCGATGTTAACGAATAACTCCCGGATAGGTTGTCGCAAACCAATTAAGTAATAACCACCATCAATAGCCGGGCCAAGCACTAGATCAAAGGCTTGTAGTTGCTCAAAAGCTGTTGCTAAAATCTGGGCATTCACTCCAGGACAATCCGTACCGATGATCATTACTTCCTCTGCACCAGACTCAAAAGCATCAAATAGCGATCGCGCCATGCGTGAACCTAGATCCCCTTCACCTTGAGGCTGGTAAACTAAACTCAACCCCAGCCAGTCTTGCATAAGTTGCAAATCACCACCTGAAAACCGCACTTCAACTGATATGGCAGCTACCTTTTGCAATTCTCTAACCTGAAATATTGTATATTCGGTCATCTGCCGTTGAAGATTAGCAGCACCGAGATTACCCAAAGCAGGTATCAGTCGGGTTTTTGTTTTCCCTGGTTCTGGATAGCGAGTAAAAATAATTAAGTGCTGTTTTGAGCTTTTTGGTGATTTCAGCACACAATACCTTATTTGAATAAACTAAAAATATCTTAATAGCAATACTTGCCACCTTCGGCTGTAGCCTGCTCTTTTTCCGTTCGCATTCCCCCTATAATTGTCGAAACAATAACGCACCGCTTAGCTTTACCACCATATTTACTAGATAATGTGATCCGTCCTAAATTTTGAGTGTTACCTCTGTAGTCAAACTCAACTTTGCGTATCCCATTTGAAAGTGGAAAGTTTGTCTCAGAATCAAAATGGACACTGGAATCTAAATTATTCCAGTTAGCTGTAGATGGGTTTGCTGTAGCAGGATGAACCGCCCATTGAATAATACCGTTTTGTTCACGAAAGCTAACTTGCCAAGTCAATTTTTCTTTGGTAGCTTGGCTTCGAGCTTGGCGCATAGCAAGGTGAACTTCGTTTTGTGCAGTATTGAGGCGACGAGTATCCACAAAAGCCAGCCAATTAGGTATTCCCAGCGCGGCTAATATACTAATTAATACAACGACTACTAACATCTCTGGCAAAGTAAAACCACTGTTAGAGCGATTATTCAAGAAATTTTTTGCATTAACTAGAGATGGTAAATGCACCTGAGTATCCATTTCTATTTTCTAATCGGTTCTCAGCCTCTTGACTTCTGTTTTTGTGTTGGTTAATAATGCTGTGTAGTGAGGTAGGTAGAAAAAGGATTATAACAATTTTCAATAATAGTTTTAAGCTGAAAGTTATACGTTGGAGCCTTGAAGAATTATTCAAAACATAATTCCATAAAAATTTAGCTGCTACTAGACCCTTTTGTCGATTAAAGGGCTTTTGTAGGGCTTTGCATGTTAGGTATTTGTATAAATTTGTAAGACTGATATTCCAATTATCCTTAAGTGCTGATGGTCTTGCACAATACGCTCGTTTAAGTACTTCTAGGCAGGCTTTTTCCTGTCTGACAAGATTAGAAGAAACTGAATTAGCACTTATTCGGTATAAGATTTGTACAGATGGGATGCATACAAAATCTAACTTGTAAGCTAATCGCAACCACATATCCCAATCTTGAGCAGCACTTAGGGATTGATCGAATCCACCTAATTCGATTAAAGCTTCTCTACGAATTAGAGGATTAGAACCATTCTCTAAAAAATTAGTCAGCAATAGATTTTCATAAATATTTCCATTGATATTAATGTGTGTACCTGAAACTACGAATTCACCATTTTCATTAATATAATCAGTCCAGCTATAAGCAACTACTGCTTGAGAGTTTTCCTGCAAAGCTTTTAACTGAAGTTCTAGCTTATCAGCCGTCCAGATATCATCTGCATCTAAGAAACTAATAAATTCTCCAACCGCATAATTCAGTCCACGGTTACGACTAACGTTTCCCCCAGAATTACTAAAGGAAAATACTTTTATTCTGGAGTCTTTAAATTGTGAAATTATATCTAAAGTAGAATCTTGCGAACCATCATTAATTATAATTAGCTCAAAATCAACAAAAGTTTGGTTTAAAACAGATTCAATTGTTGTTTTAATAGTTTTTTCACTATTGTAAGCTGGGATAATTACAGAAATTTTTGGCATCATCTGACTGATCTATATCAGGGTTCACAAATTTAGTGTTCCCTGTAATTACGCCAAAATAACATTTTCCTGTAAAAGACCTAAAAATTTATATATAATTGTTGATTGAGACAAATATAAATTTAGTGTTCCTGTCTTTTGAGATTCAGTAGCATAGCTACATGTAAGTATATTTATAGAAATAAACAGAAAATAATAAATTATAGATGGCTAATTAATTATTTAACTTTCGTATATTATTTTTTAAGCAATAAAAAGGACTCATCATGCTACCCAAATAAAATTGGATTTCAAAAAGCGCGATTAAGTCACTTTTTGATTTACCTCTATACTTAATTAGATGCTCTAAGACTCGGCGCAAATTACCCACAAAGGTTCTTACAAACACTATTGGTTTTTGCCAGTTTTTAGTATTTATCAAGCGTAACTGACAAATACACAAACCACATCCACGAGCCAGACTTAATAAGTAATCTTTTTCTAATCGCCAATGTGGTATTTGATGATAAGTATGCATAGTTGGATTATACCAAATTTGCCAGCCTGCATAATGGATGTAAAGCAATGGCTCATAATCATCACCCTGCACCAAAATGCCAGGTAATTTTCCACTCAATTTAGGTCGTTGTGGAACATTCTCGCACCACGCTTGTTTACGAACAACAAGGGCCGCACCAGGAGGAAGTCTTAAATTAGCAGCATCAAATAAATATGGTTCTAGTCCGTGTTCTCTGATAGCTAAAAAAGCTTGAATTCTCTCAAACTCTTTCGGTGGCTTTACTTCAAAATCACCATGAATTTGTCCACTCCAAACACCTGCTTGAGGATGCTCAACCCCAAAAGCGTAAGCTTCTGCTAACCAATTAGGAGCGGGGAGGTTATCATCATCTAAAAATGCGATGAGTTCACCTCTGGCTTCGCGTACTGCACGCAGTCTTGCAAAAGCGGCTCCCTGTTCGGTTTCTAAAAAGTATCTCAATGGAAATTTACTATTGCAGATTTTTTGGTAACTCTCTATTACCTCATACGTATTATCGGAACTATTATTATCCACAATAACAATTTCTCCATTGAGGTGTTCTACTCCCGTCTGGGCCAAAAGCTTATCCAAAATCTTAGGTAAACGAGTTGCACCGTTATATGTAGGAATGGCTATAGTTATATCTAGACTTTCAATTAGTAACTCAGTCATAATGGTCAATTATTTATCATTTGTTTTTAAATATCCGTTCTTCCAAAGATAAAAAGGACTGATGAAGCTACTTAAAAAAAGTTGCATTTCGCAAGCAGCAACTAAATCAGTTTTTAACTTTGTTTTATATTTAATTAAGTGAAAACCAATTTTACGTAAATCATTTATCATATAAGCTAAACACGTAGCTGGTCTATATATAGGTTTTATATTTACCATCCTAGTAATATAACGGCTAAGTCCAATACCTCGAAAAAATGGAATCAAATAGGCTTTTTGCAAGCGAGAACTTGGTATTTTGTGATAAATCTCCATCTCTGGGTTATACCAAACTTGCCATCCTGATTTTTGAATGTATGAGAGCATTTCCAGGTCTTCACTGGTGAGCATATTGCCGTTAATTCTACCAGTTAAAATAGAATGATCTGGTACACTTTCTAACCAAGCTTGTCTGCGGATAACAAGTCCGGCAGAAGGAGGTAGCAATTTTTTTGCAGGTTCATACAGTAGCGGTAAATTTCCTCGCTCTGTAATTGCCAAAAATGGAGCAATTCGCTGAAAGTTTTGCGGTGGTTCTACTTCCCAGTCAGGATGAATTTGGCTACCATAAGCTCCCGCTTTAAGATACTTTTGACCAAAAGCATAAGCTGCGGCTACCCAAGTTGATAGTGGGTAATTATCATCGTCTAGAAAACCTATAAGTTTGCCTTTAGCTTCTTCAACTGCTCGTTTTCGAGCATAAGCTGCTCCCTGTCGTGCTTCAAAGCAGTATTTTAAAGGGTAAAGGCATTGCCAATTTTGTTGATAATTTTGAACAACTTTCTTTGTATTGTCAGTGCTGTTATTATCTACAACTATAATTTCCCAAGTTAAATTTTCTGTGTAAATTTGGTTTTGCAGCCGCTCCAGTAGTTCAGGTAAACGACTTTCACCGTTGTAAGTTGGGATAGCTACAGTAAAGTCAAGGCTCTCAGTCATCTTCCCAAAGTTATATTTTATTAAAGTGCTTCTTGAGGATGCCCAGCGAATGCTAACAATGCAACAGGGCGTATTGTATGGCTAATTAACTACAAGTAAACAATAATATTTAAAACCAGAAATTTGCATCTGAATATTACAATTTTGCTCTTAAGGTGCAGTTTCCCGTACCGTATTATTACAGAAATTTTTGCATGATTTTTCTACCAACAAAATTTATTTAGTTGCATTGAGAGTCTTTCGCTGTTCGCATTCCTCCAACAAGAGTATCTACAATGATGCAACGCTTTGAGTTACCAGCTAATATCGAGCCTCTAGAGTTAGGTACAGCTACGGCTATTTTCAAACCAAGTTGGTCTGATGAACCTCCTGCTGTTCCAAAGTCTACATTGGGTAAAGTACCCATGTAGTCGAAAGTAATCGTGCCATTACCCAATTGAGTGTAGTTTATATTGGCAGAGGCTTTTTTATTAGCAGTGGTACTATCAAGGTTGGTGTACAGCAGAACTTGCTCTGATTGAAATGCCATATCCTCACCCAAAGTTTTCCAACCCGAAGATGGGACAGTAGTACCTTGATAAATCAGCAGCTTGGGAACGCCGTTTTCATTTTTAAAACTGACACTGTAGCTAAGTTTTTTCTTTTTAGCTTCTCGCTGTGCTTCCTGTAATGCGGCTACAACGGCGTCATTAGCCTTATTTACCCGCTGCCGATTTGCAAAGGCGAGCCAACCAGGAGCCGCGATCGCACCTAAAATACCTATCATCAACACCACTGCGATTAATTCCAGTAAACTAAAGCCAGCATCATGTCGGGTGTATCCAGAAGCATAGCGCAGCCTGTTAACCAGATATCGCTGTTTACTGTTCCTATTCCAGTCACCGGGGTGCAATAACTTCAAACTTAAATTTTCCATAATCAGCTGCCATTAAATAGTCCTTTGATTTTCAGCTTTTACTTGGTATACAAGTATCCGCGTCCTTGTACTCGTACACTTGCAGTTGGAAAATAAGTTTTTTTGCTCTCAGTGTAATTCAGTTTAGTTGAATCGTTTTCGATACGAGCAAGCGCGTTTCCTCGTAAAAATACCTGTGCTGTTGTGTTAACTCTATCGACACAGGCATAAAAACTAGTCATTTTACCTGTAGCACGAGTATTGAAGCTGGCTGTGTTTGGTGATACTTTTGACCATGTGATGCTAGCGGAGTTAGGAGGGCATGTTACCGCTGGCGCTGCTGGTACGTCGTCTGTTTTGGTTTGGTCAATAAAGTCAACAAGCACTATGCTATCGGCAGTATAAGTGGCTGTGGCTTTTGTCCAAGCATTCATTTTTTCGGCTAGCGTGCCCACTCCATCAAGCTTAAATGGAGCAAAGCCTGGACTAGGACACTGACCTGCTAAATACTTTCCACAAGTTTGTGTACTGCTGGGATCTGCTACGCCATCCCTAATTTGCCATCTGGCAATACGAGCAGCATTAGACCATGTAGAGCTAGTATCTTTAATTAAATAGTAGGCAACTAATGAATACACAAAAGTATCATTAGTATTATTTGTTCCAGAGCCAATTGTAAATGCCTTGCTAACTAATTCGCGCTTCCAAAAGACAAGCACAGGAACCCTATCTGTCTTCGTCGTAGGTGCTCGATCAGGTAGTTTATCTTTAATAGCTTCGATTCCGGCATCATCATAGATATAGATTGCCTGCTGTAAATCACGGGAAATATAATCTAGTGCAGCTTGGATTTCTTGCTCAGAATTTGCCTTGGCTTGCTCCTGTCGGTCTGTATTCATAATGTTGATCATGAATCCCATCAACGGCGTTATGACAAGGAATGCCAGAATCATGGCTATCAGCAATTCAATCATGGTGAAACCACCAACTTGCTCAACACCTTGAGAGCGTTGCATCTGCTTGCTGAGCAGGAATTTTAGTGTCCTCATCATGTTGCGGTATTCTCTTTACTGTATGGATACACAGCTATCAATTTCATAATGTGAATTTGCCCAGTCTTTTATTGGCAGTTGCTATTCGTTGCAGTACCAAGACGTTGACATAAAGCCTGAAATGAAGTGTTAGTACTAGCAATGTCGGTTGTCATTTCTATTAGTGGTGCTTGCCGCTCACCCAATCCACCTGTAAAGGTTTGTTGTGTTTTCTTAGTCTCATCACTGACGGTTAGAGTTTTGGTAAAGTCAGCGTTTGCCCGATAAACCCGAATTCCTAAACGATAACCGTCGTTTGGCTGACTTCCTGTGACTTTAATTTGAGCAGCCTGAATGTAAAACTCAAAGGGCTTGTCTGTGCAATCTGTACTAGTAATATTGCCATTCTTCGTAAAGCAATATAAACCAGTCGATGATGTGGGAGGAGGCATATCTGTACTGCTAATTAAATAGGCTGCTGCTTGAGTTGAATTTGAAACATTTCGGGTTGTCGTTGCATTTGCCGGATCTCGTGAAATGATTGCACTTGGGGCTGCAATTGCTCCAGTCCTGACACCATCAATGTATGTTTTTACAGCGCGAGTTGCCAGTTCTACCCGTCGAGACTGAACGCGGGTTGCTGTTGCCAGGACGATTACAGGTGCGATCGCTGTTAGTAAAATAGCAACTACAAGTAGTGCTACCAACGATTCAATAATCGTAAAACCAGACTCATCAAAAGAGCAGCTTATTTGTTGTTGTTTGCGTTTAATCATTGCGAATCACCAACTTCTAAGATTTGATTAGTTAATCACAACGACGTTGATCTTCGTCGATTGCATAAGTATCGTCGGATTTTTTAGCACACAACAAAGTTTTCACCCAGGCATCATCTCTACCAACTTCCCGAAAGAACTCATCTGGAAGATCATCTGGAATTCTCACCAATTTTTGAGCAAATAAGTCAGGCGACTGAGAAAGCAGCCCTACATCATAACCCCACTGCCGTGTAGGAGCCAGATAGAAAGGAGCTTTATTGGCATTACCATTGATCGGATAAGTTCCACCTGTTGTTAAAAATGCCCTAAATGGCCCAGTAGCATAAGCACTGCGCTTGAACTGGATAAAAGAGCCACTAATTCTAGCCTTAATAGCATCTCCTGTAGTTCCGGTTGGGTTCCAGTTCTCCAAAAACCGCACAAAGTTATGTAAGCCACCATTATCTTCTGTGGGACGTGCAGGAGTATCTCCAGCTGCCGCAGCTAAATTGAATGTGGTTTCAGTAGCTAGTTGTAGCCAGTTGTTGTGATAGTTATTGTTACTGATATCAGGGCCTATAATCGTATTTTTGAGTGAACCATCTCCTCCTTCTTGAGGTGTTCCAAAGGGCGTGTTGATTTGTAAAATTGCTTGCAAGCGGGGCTGGTCTAGCAAATTCGCGTCGGTAGGAATGTCAGAAAGCAACAAATGCTTATCAGGTGGCTCTTTATCTGAAGGATCATTTGTTGGATTTCCAGCATCTGTGGTTGTCCTGAACCATAGAGCGTTAGCGGCAAGCCGAGGATAAGTACCAGCGCTATAAGGAAACTCTGCCACATTGCCAGATCCATCAATTCCCAAGGGTGTAGGACGCTTAGGAGTATTGCCATCAAGAACCAAGTTGCCACTAATATCACGTTTGAAGGCAACTCGACGGGGGAAGCGTTTATATGCAGCAGCGGCAGGGGGGACAGCTGTCGTACCCGAATCTAAGTCACTTATTATTTTACCTACAATGCCACCAGTAATATTCCATGAATTTGCAGTTGTTGTAACTTTCCAGTCTCCAGGTTCACACTTTGAAACAGGTAGTTTCAGACAGACTTCCATTAAATACTCGTTAAAATTTCCTCGTCGCTGAACTGGTGTAACAAAGTTGTTGAGGTACGAGCTACCTTGAACACCGTTAGTTGAATCACTATCAATGTCTTTAGCAGGGCGCTCGACTAGTGCTGCTGTCGTGTCATACCATTGAGCATTGGTGACGTAGGCATTAGTATAAAAGCCCCTATCCTTAAAGTCCTCAATGGAAGTCTCATCCCCTAAGTTATTATTCAGGTCATAGTCTCCCTCGTCGCGGAAACCCGTTCGGAAGTTATTAGAAAGTAGGGTTACAGCATCTGCCAGTACGCTTGCAGGCCGCCAGTTGTCTCCAACAGTACAATTTGGCAGTCTCGCGTCACCTGAGCGACATGCAAAGTTAACGTTGCGTTGAGCTGCGGTGCGAGTATAAAAATTGCTCCAATCATCTAACAGTGTTGTTGTGAACTCTTGCTGAGGATTAGGAGGAGTACTGAAGTCACTATGAAGATTAAAGTCTCCCTTAATATATACAGGCAAGTTAGAAGCCAAAATTAGCCCTTTCTCTGCGTCTCTATAATTCTGTGTACGCCAGATTTTTCGACCATTGATCAACATAATGGCGTTAGGACGGCGAGTCGGGTCAAGCTTGAAGTCTACAGGACTTTCTGTATTCTGATTTACTCCTGTTGCACTCAAATCCAAAAGTGCGTCATCACGAGTGGCGTAGACAATACCGCTATTGGGTAGTAAATATTCAGTTGCTGTTGCTGTACCACCGCTAATAGTTTGTCCTCGCAGCAAGTCAATATCTAAAACTGTGGTGCGAATTTCTAGGGGTTGACGCTGTTCCTTAGACAAGTTGTACTCTGCGGTTGATGGCACGTTGGCTTTTGGTACAGTACCATCTCCATTGACACCATCTGCATTTGTGAATGTTTCTACACCAAGTGTTGACTGATTTTGGTGAATTGCCTTAATTTGCCTGGCATCGAGAAAGGCAGTCTCCATAATTGCACCGTGAGGAATAACCGTATTTGTGGGGCTACCAATGGTGCCATCTAAAATTTGTAAGGCGCAAAGTGCAGATTCAATAGCAGACCTTTCTGAGAGAGTGCGATCATCGGCATCAGTTTTTGCCAGAGCCTTTTGAAGTGGCTCATTCACCCAACGTCCATTGGGATATTTTAATTGGGCTTGGTAACTCAGCGCTGCTGCATAAGTGGTTTCACCGCTAGCAGTGTCAGGAGAAGGGTAGACTATCCCATTGTTAGAAGCACCGCCAGCAGCCTTATTAAAGGGAATTGTTGCTAAGTCTAAGTTCTTGGCTCTAGTACTGTTAGTGGGATCGTAGTAGCTACTAACACAAGCAATAGGTGGTGGCGCTTTCTCGTCGTCCTCATTGTCATAACCGGCGACGTTATAGTGATAAACCACTGTCGCCCGCATCCGTAGGTAGGGCGTATTTGAGTTGTCTGTTAATTCGATATTTGGATCTTTGGTACTGGTAGCAGTTGCTTGAGTAGCTGTCTGGGAAGCAACTGGCATCATGTCTGACCAGATTCGGTCTGTGGCAGTTTTGGCTGCTGTGAACTTAGCACTAGTTTCAGTGACGGTATATTTCTCAGGTAAATAAATTCCTGCACCCGTAACTACCCGCAAGCCACCAACAGGATCTTGCGGACTAGTCGGTATTTTAGCAGCTGCCAATTCCCAGTCTTGATCTCGATCTGTGGCTCCTAAATCAGCCAGTTGCTCCACGCGGGTGCGGCGAGTGCGAGTTCCATCTCCGTCATCCCATACAATACTTGTAATATTTTGGGTATCTTGCGGATTTGGCCCAACAAAGCTTGTTCCATTCCACCAAAGTTCAGGCAGGTTGTTACCCATCAAAACCCTGTCGCCCAAAAATTGCTCTTTACCTTCCAACTGTTTTTGCAGTTTATTTGGTTCAGTCGCACCTGGTAAAAGCTTTGTAGCATCACCTGCGTTAGTCCTCAGTGCTAGATTAGTATTACTAGTACCAGTAGCAGGATCAATTGGATATATCCAAGCGTCTGGTGGACGTAGGGTATCACCACTACCTTCCAGTGGATCGGTTGTTTCATAAGTTCCTAAAACAACACTCAATGCACTATTAAAAGGAACCTCTGCATAAGGTACACGGCGGGTACGTCTTTTAAAGTAACGTTCTAGTTGTTGTCGGCGGAGTTCCTCCTCTTCCTCTGGAGTGTAACTTTCTAAACCAAGCTTACTTTTTTCCTCAGTAATACCATCTATAACCTCTTGCGGGTCGGGGTCGGTAGTTGCAATCTGGGCATTAACTAAGTGATTGATGCGCTGTACATAAGCTAGGCTGTTGTAAGCTAAATTGTTTGGACTCCCAGTTACTGATTTGTTAGCTGTGACTTCAGGGGTTAAATCAGGATCAGTGTTTTTTCCTTTGTATAAATGCACTTTAGTGGTGTTACTCAAATCACTTGCATCTGTGAATCCACCAGCGCCTAAATTTCCACCAAGGATGATTTTGCCATTGTCTTCTTCGTAGAAGCAGGATGCTTTACTACTAACTTGATATAGCGTGACACCACTTCCTGGTGAAGCAGTGAGGAAGTTACTATTAGTAAAAATCCGCCCATTTAACCTAAAGGCGGGGCCGGGAGTCAGTCCTATGTCATCTTCATAAATAACAGCATTGTTAACTAGAGGAAGTTGTACACGTTCTTGTTGGTACTCTATTGCAGAAAAACCTTTATTGCCTTTGTATTTCTCATAATTAGCAGCCTGAGCAGATGTCGGTTCCGTGGTAATAGGAACGGTTGCAGTGTAAGCAAAAAAAGCTTTTTTTAGTTTCCCACCAATATTAAACCAGCCAGTGCTACCTACCAAAGTGGCACTCGTGCCTAGGGTATCTCCACAATCTCCATTCACACTCCCTGCTGTCATTGGTGGAGTCCTCGCTTCTAGAGAATTTCTAGCACGGTTATATGCACCACCACTTATGGGAGGATTTTTAAAGTAAATACCATAGAGAGTGTAGCTATCAAATTTGCCATTGTTGTCGGTATCAACGGGATACTGCCATGCTGTTTTTAGAAATTTTGTGTCGTCTGTTTCGTCTTTACTTAGAGCCAGTTTCAGTTGAGTTTCATCGCCAAAAGTATATTCGTTGATATTGGTTGTTAAAGTAGAGTACAACGCATCATCTGTTGGCGTAGCCCGTGGTAATTGTCCATCTTGAAATAGCTTGTTTAACTTGGCTCTAGCGCGATCAATTGCTGGAGTTGCAGCGTTGAGTGCAGCCTCATTAACTCGAACATTACTAGCATTTTTGGAGCGTTCAAAAGACCGAAATAAAATTGCAGTTGTTAATAGTACGACTACTAAAGCTACCATTGCCACCGTTGGTAATACAAAACCAGCGTTCACTGAGCTTCGTTTTCTTCCCGTGACAACAAAAGTCCGCAGTAGCCAAATAATTTGCTTTTGAATTGTAGATAAAAATTGCTTACTAATTTGGATTAAGGTTTTTTTTATTGCTTTGAATGTCCGATGTTTTCGAGACATAGCTGCTTCCCTATTAAGTGATTTTTGGCAAATTATGGAATTTTATTCGGTAAAATTAAAGATGTCTACACAGTAATTCTTGAGGCAAAATCTGAGATTGTATTTATGCGATTACTGCATATTGATTTACTATTTTTCCGATTAAAATAGTTGCGAAAAAAGAAAATTTATTAAAGTTTTATCATTAATAAATTGTTTAATTTAATCAGGAAAATACCGATTTTTTGAGAATTATTAATTCTGGAAGGGGAAAGCATAAAAACGCCATAACTTCACAGTAAGTTTGCGGATATCTGTTTTATCTGAAGGCAACTTCATGAAGATGTTGTTAGCAGAGTAAGCTTATAGTACCCATCTGTTAAAGGAAATATGTCAGTTGGGTGCAAAATGATATGTGGTAAGCGTTTAACTTACACTAATCTCAATTTTCGTTAGTCTGAGTGCTGTATCTGGCTTTATATTAAGTAAGTGGCATGAAAGTGCTGTTTGAGAAGAAAATTAAGGTTTTAAAACGCAAAGGGGCGCTAAGGAAAGCGCAGAGTAACGCAAAGGAAACTATCTGCGCTCACGGTATCCCTACGGGGAAGAAAGCTTCAGACTTCTCGCTGCGTAAAAAAAAAGGATATAACTTATGACAACAAGATTAGATACCTTGATTAATTCTCTAGAAGGTCTAGAAATTATCACTGAACTTAGCCAAGTAGCAAAATTATCTCAGGATTACCATACCTTTAGCCCAGTGTTAGTACCGAAGTTAGAGGGAAAAGTGGGGGATATTGTGGTGCGTCCCGCTAATGAAGAAGAGGTTTTAAAGGTTGCGGCGGCTTGTGCCAAATATCGTGTACCCGTGACTGTGCGGGGTGCGGGAACTGGAAATTATGGGCAATGCGTACCGCTGCACGGTGGCGTAATTCTCGACATGACACGGATGCATGAGATTCCTTGGGTGAAACCGGGAGTAGCGCGGGTAGAAGCTGGGGTAAAATTGGCGGCGTTAGATAAAAAAGCCAAAGAAATTGGCTGGGAAATGCGGATGGCTCCCTCGACGTATCGCACAGCAACAATTGGCGGATTTATTGCTGGTGGGAGTGGGGGCATTGGGTCTGTACAATATGGATTGCTGGGCGATCGCGGTAATATCTTAGCTCTACGAGTTGTGACTGTAGAAGATGAACCCCGTATCATTGAACTGCGGGGGGACGATGTGCAAAAGGTGAATCATGCTTGGGGGATTAATGGCATTATCACTGAATTAGAAATACCTTTGGGGCCAGCTTATCCTTGGGCAGAAGTCATTGTCACATTTGATGACTTTATGGCAGCGGTAAATTTTGGTCAAGCGCTGGGTAATGCTGATGGCATGATTAAGAAGTTGATTTCTGTGTTTGCATCCCAGATTCCACAATATTTTCACGCTCTGCAAGATTACATTCCTCAAGGTACTCACCCGGTATTGTTAATGCTTGCTGAATCGAGTTTGGAATTATTACCTGGTTTAGTGCAGGAATACGGCGGTAAGATTACTTATCAGAAACCAGCCAATGAAGCAGCAAAAGGCACGCATTTAGCAGAATTTACTTGGAACCATACTACCTTGCACGCCCGGACGGTAGATACTTCGATTACCTATTTGCAAAGTATGTTTCCTGTTAATCAAAGCTTGCAACTGGTAGAGCATCTATATCATCATTTTGGTGATGAGGTGATGATGCATTTAGAATTTTTTCGGGTGAATGGTACTGTAATTCCTGGTGCTTTGCAACTTGTGCGCTACACCACAGAGGAACGCCTCAACGAAATTATCCGCTACCATGAGGCGCAGGGTGTGTTTATTGCCAATCCTCACACTTATATTATTGAAGATGGGGGAAGAAAAGTTATTGATCCTGAGCAATTAAAATTTAAGGAAATGGTTGACCCTTATGGGTTGATGAATCCCGGTAAAAGTAAGGCTTTGCAATTAAAAATTCATAATTAAGAATGCAATTTTAGGAAGTTACAGACACACAGATCCGAATCTGTGTATATTTGTGTAACCTCTTATAGTTTGATTAAATAAACGTGGGGAAAGCCCAAAATCACGCTATTTGGCTCAATGGTTTCGAGAGCATACCAGTGGCTCCATCATCCTAAAATCGCGCATGATTGAAATTGACGGTTCCTACGGAGAGGGAGGCGGACAGGTTCTTCGCACTTCCCTGAGTCTAGCCGCCATCACTGGCGAACCCATACGTATTACAGGCATTCGCGCCGGACGCAAAAAGCCAGGATTAGCAGCACAACATTTAACAGCAGTTCGGGCTGCGGCAAGAATTTGTAATGCTCAACTCCGAGGTGATGCTTTGGGTTCAATGCTACTGGAATTCATCCCTGGTAGTTCTGTACAAACTGGAACTTATACTTTTGATGTGGGTGAAGCGCGAACTGGGGGTTCTGCTGGGGCGATCGCTCTAGTTTTACAGACTATCCTTTTACCTTTAGCCCTAGCAAATGGTGATTCCCTAGTAACGCTACGAGGTGGAACTCATGTCATCTTTAGTCCGACAGTGACTTACATTGAGCAAGTTTATCTGCCAATATTGCAACGGATGGGAGTGGAAGCTCAAGTTAAGTTAGGTGCTTGGGGATGGTATCCTCAAGGTGGCGGAGAGGTAGAGATGCGGGTGAGTGGTGGTAGCAAATTAGGTGGGATCAACTTGCTAGAACGGGGGGATTTAAAGCAGATACGGGGGCTGGCGGTAGTCACAGAACTGCCTTCACATATTCCCCAACGGATGGCGAATCGTGCCGAGAATTTGTTAAGAGAAGCGCAGTTGAAAGTTACTGTACAGGCTTTACGAGAAAAAGGCGTTGCACCGGGGGCGGGTATTTTCCTAACTGCTGAGTATCAGAATAGCTTAACTGGGTTTGGAGGGTTTGGGCGTTTGCGGTTATCAGCGGAAACAGTTGCAGAAATTGCTTGTCAGCAATTACTTGAATTTCATCAAACAGGCGCACCAGTGGATGAACACTTAGCAGATCAGTTATTGTTACCAGCGGCTTTGGCTTCACAGGAAAGTCAGTACCGAGTGGCTGAAATTAGTACACATTTAACGACGAATGCAGCAGTTATTGAGCAATTTCGACTAGGGCGAATAACTGTCAATAAGGTTGAGCAGATGGTTACTGTGCAACCTTTGAAGGGATAATAAGCTATTAGGCATCTAATTTGCACATTGAGATGCAGGGGATCTCATTTTTATTTTGGTGGTCAGGTGGCGGATCAAAAATTTTATGATTAACGATTGTAGTGCTTGCAAACATAAGCACGCTACCAAATTTAAAGCGTCAATCTAAAACCTCCAAATGTTGCATCCACATAGTTATTACCTAAAAGCTGAAATTTAATTCCTCCACTGACTGCTGTGAGTTCTGCATTAGATAGTTTTTGTTCTTCAACTTGATTCAAAGGTTGTAAGTTAGTAATTTTGATGCTGGCCATGTTTGTTTCTTGATATTTTTTAAAGTCCAGCAAAATTTTCGTCTAATTAGCTAGCAACCTCATCAATCAAAAGTTATAAAGTCCAATGTTTGCAGGCTTTTTAAATGGACATTAGTGTAGTAATTTTTTATGCTCACCAGACAAAAATACTCGGCAACGGGTAAATTAAAATTTAACTTAGTTAACTAAATTACTAAGGCGAATAGAGAACAATTACACCTACTCTTGTCTCTACCACGCGTTGCTGCATCAAACATCCTTGCCGTCATGCCACCCACCCAGAAACGCAGCTATCCCCAACGCTGCTAAACCGATCGCTCCCCACTTCAAGGTTGGATTCATATCCCACCAATCTGAGAAGCTTGGTATTATCAGGTTTTTAAAATCTCCTTCAACACGGTCATAGCCGTTTATCGGTTCAAAAACATTGTCTGGCGCATCCTCTGATTTCGGCTCATTAGTACGCTGTCCTACAAAGCCGATCGCTGCCAGCACTGAATCCACTAGAGACGGTGAAACGCGTTGTAGCGCATCTAACACTCTGCCTACATCTCCGACGATAAAATCGCGTGTGGGATGTTCGGCAACGTAGAGAATGGCATCAGCAACTAAACTAGGATCATAATACGGCGGTATCCCTGTTGGTTTCACTCCTAGCTTGGTGCGAACTTTATTGTAGAAAGGTGTGTTAATGACTGAAGGCAATATTGAGGTGACGCTGATGGGCCACTTTTCGTGTTGCAACTCGACGCGCAAAGCTTCTAAGAAACCTTCTAAACCGTGCTTGGCAGTAGAATAAGGACTTTGCAATGGCAGACTGCGCCTACCCTCCATTGAGGAAATATGAATTAATGCCCCGCGTCCCTCTTGTTTGAGATAAGGTAGTGCTGCCATTGCACCATACACCTGTCCCATCAAAGTGACATCAATAACTCGTTGAAACTCTTCCGGTGCGATTTTCTCGAAAGGCGCAAGTATACCCGTAGCCGCAGTATGAACCCAAGTATCTAGTCGTCCATATTGGGCTACGGCTTTGTCTGCGATCGCTTTTACTTGCTGAAAGTCACTGACATCAGCGACAACATACATTGCATCACCGCCAAAGCCCCGGATTTCCTCTACTAAAGACTTCAACCCTGATTCGCTGCGTGCTGCAACTACTACCTTTGCACCGCGTTGGGCAAACTTTACTGCTGTGTCCCTTCCGATCCCGCTGGAAGCCCCAACTACGGCTACCACCTGCTGACTAATTGGCTTCAATTGCATGGTTAATTATCCTTACCCTTACCTTCTATGTAAAGTTTGATTAAGGGTAGATACATCCCTCGCAAGACTTATGCACAAGGTAGAGATGTGTGTGAAGGAGTGGGAGCAGGGGGGCAGTGCTTCTCTGCGAGAGGCTGCGCCCTAAGCGTAGCTATGCCGCAGGCTTTACGATTCCGCTTCGGCTTCGCTCAGCGCAAACGCTCAGCAACCGGGGAAGAGGGGAATAAATATTGATTTTTGACTCTTGTACAGACGCGATTAATCGCGTCTCTACTCTTGACCCTTGTACAGACGCGATTAATCGCGTCTCTACTCTTGACCCTTGCCCTCTTTTATCTCTCTTCTCGCCACAAAGCAATACCACCTAATAAACCAGTGATATTAGGGATGAGTTTCACATTTAACGGCAATTGAATATTTACCCTCACAGCTTCACCACCGCCGATGTAAAGGTAATCATAATTGAATAGATGTTGCAAAGATGCGATCGCCTTTTCTAAACGCCTGTTCCATCTTTTCTCACCAATTTTTTCTAACTCTGCACGTCCCAGTTGTTGCTCATAAGTCTCTCCTTTGCGAAACTGATGATGACCCATTTCCATATTCGGCACTAGTTTACCATCCACAAATAAAGCCGAACCGAACCCTGTACCCAGAGTAACTACCAACTCTACGCCTTTACCTGCGATCGCCCCATACCCTTGCATATCTGCATCATTAATCACTCGCACAGGCTTATGTAAGTGATTGGACAATGCTGTTTCTAAATTAAACCCGATCCAATCTGGATGTAAGTTTACCGCTGTTTCTGTGACGCCACACCGCACTACACCAGGAAATCCTACCGAAACGCGATGAAATTCCCCTTGTGCAGCTGCCAAGATGATAATTGCATTAATTACAACTTCAGGTGTAGCAGGTTGAGGCGTTTCTAAACGCACTCTTTCTGTTAATGGAGTTCCTGTAATATCCAAAACTATGGCTTTGACACCACTACCGCCAATATCAACTGATAAGGTGCGAATCGATCCATTTTCTTCAGCCATTGGCTTACGTCCTTGTTAGTGCCGCTCATGTTATTATCCCCTGCTGCATCTGGATCAGACTAGATATACCGAGAGTTTTTATATAGGGATTTGCAAGCGATCGCAATTTCCACTGCACTACTATTTTAAAAGTTGCTAATATTTAATCCTAATAAAATTGTAAACTGTGAGCCATGTCCTAGAACTGATTTGACTTCTATGGTTCCTCTATGCTTTTCCACAATAATTTGATGAACTATGCCTGCGGCGGGCTACGCCTACGCTAATCCTAAACCAGTACCTTTACCCACATCTTTAGTGGTAAAAAACTGTTCAAATATCCGTTGTTGGATTTTTTGAGACATTCCTATCCCATTATCAGTAATTTGAATTAATATAATTTTTTTGTCTTCAGTTAATTCTGTACGAATTTTGATTTGAGGTGTAAATTCGATTTTACATTTAAGGAAGATAAAATTAGTAGTTGATAAAGTAGATAAAGAAATTAATTTATCTATCCCTACTTTTTATAACTTCAGTACTTGCAAATTATTAATTTTCTCATTATAAGTTTTGTCGTAGATAGGACGGTTTACCGAAGCTGCAATATATCCTTAAAATCCCTTTTTGGTGACTCATAATCTTGCACTAAGCGATTAGAATCGCCAGGGCTAAGTACAAGATGTAAGCAAAAAGCGAATTTCCTGGCTGAAATTAGTTTGCCCACAATCTTGTTTCTTGCATCAATCCCGTTAAGATAAAAATGGCGTAATCCAAGTCTTATGCATAGTTTCATACCTCCAAAACGCTTTTTTTCCTACCTAACTTGGACTGATATCCAGTCCATGCCAGATAAAGAAAATGTGGTAATCATTCAACCAGTAGGAGCAATTGAACAACATGGCCCCCATCTGCCGTTGATTGTAGATGCTGCTATTGGTGTGGGAGTATTGGGAAAAGCAATGGAAAAACTGGACTCTAAGATTCCCGCCTATGCCTTACCAACGCTTTATTATGGCAAGTCTAACGAACATTTACACTTTCCCGGCACGATTACCCTAAGTACAGCAACTCTCACAGCAATTATCATGGAGGTGGGAGAAAGTATCTATCGTGCTGGATTTAGAAAACTAGTGTTAATGAACTCCCACGGCGGACAGCCCCAAGTCATGCAAATGGCAGCGCGGGATTTGCACGCTATGTATAATGACTTTTTGGTATTTCCGCTATTTACTTGGCGTGTGCCTAATATCACCAAAGAATTATTGACTCCGAAAGAAGCAGCGCTAGGAATGCACGCCGGAGATGCAGAAACCAGTATTATGCTGTCGATTTTGCCAGAACAAGTAAAGCTGGAGAAAGCTGTTGCAGAGTATCCACCAGAACAGTCACAGAGTACTTTGCTGAGTTGGGAGGGTAAATTACCTGTGGCTTGGGTGACGCGAGATATCAGTAAAAGTGGAGTGATTGGCGACGCCACAACTGCGACTAAAGAAAAAGGCGATCGCATCCTTGAATCTGTCGCCGATGGTTGGGTACAAGTTATCCAAGATATTTATGCCTTTCGACAACCTCAATGCAGATAGTGAAAGGAAAGGGCAGGGGAACTGGGGAGCATAATAACTATACGTGTAAAATTAACGTGAAATCCATATCCCACCTTGAACTAAAGTTCCTTGCTCATAGCAAAAGTAATCTAAAGATTACTATAAAATCGCCTAAAATATTGAGTCTACTTGAGTAGACTTTCGCTCATCCGCCAGAGAATTCATTCTCTGGCGGGTGAGGAGGCCAGCAGTGAAGCTATTTTTGCTGAAGTTGACACCAATGGGCAGTGCCATGCCCCTACATCTGGTGATGTAATGTTGTACCGTATCTAAATGGGAACCGCTATAATAACTCAGAACTCCTTCCTCGCTCAGCACTCAAAATACATGGTGAAATTTGTCCCTACAGCACTATCTAGATTTGCTAGTGTAGGGATAATGGAGATAGTACTGCTGATGGCGGCGTGCTTTCATAACATCTGTCGGGCAGAAAATCTCAACCAAAAGTAAGATTAAGAGAAAGAATTATGACGGCGTTTGAACCTAACAGCATCCGTTCTTATAGCCAAGAAGATGTGCAGCAAATTCTGCAATTGGCGATCGCCCGTCAAGCAGATGATAAAGATACAGAATTTTCTTATGAGCATCTTTTGGAAATCGCAACCGAGTTAGAAATCTCCCCAGAGTCTTTAAAACTGGCAGAACGCGACTGGGTAGTCCAACAGGGGCAAGTGCAAAAGCGAAAAGCTTTTGACGCTTTCCGCATCAGAAAATTTAAGAAGCGTCTCGGCAATTATACAATTGTCAATGGTTTTTTGATGCTGCTCGATTTGCTCACTAGTGGAGGTCTTGTTTGGTCGTTGTATATTTTGCTGTTCAGCGGCTTGCCAGTAGGACTTGATGCCTGGAATACTTTTCAAACTAAGGGTGAAGAGTATGAAATCGCATTCCAGAAGTGGAACCGCAATCATCAAATTAAACAAACCATCAATACAGTTTTGAATAAGTGCTTCAAGGCATTGCAAACTTAGTTAATTAGCGTAGGCGTAGCCCGCCGCAGGCATCGCCCTGAAAATAAAAAACCCCGTAGTCAAACCGGGGTAAGTTCGCCGCAAAAAGTTTTACGACTCCACCAAATTGAATTTAAGAAACACAGCAATTATTAGGATTAGGGTGAATAATACCTTGATTACCTAAGTATTTTTTCTATCTTTATAGGTATATAGGTTCTATCAATAGTCTGAGAATGTCAAAATAATTCGTAATATTTCGGCTTTGCTACTTCGACTCCTTTACTTCTCTACTTTGAGGCTGCGCCCTAAGCGTAGCTATGCCGCAGGCTTTACGGCTACGCAGAAACTCAGCACAAGTCAAGGCAAGCCGCAGCAGTTGAGTTTCGACTTCGCTCAACTGCCGCGTAGTCGAAACTCAATACAAGTTCGTTATTCGCTCTGGGGCTAAGACTCAGAGCGAATAGTAATTATTTAGTCAATATTTGCTGCTTTTTTTACACTTTATCTTTCACTGGCGGCACAATATTTAACTTATTTAAACCTGTATCGATTACTCTAAGTACTTTAAAATCCTCCTCTGGCAAAGGGTAACTGCTATTACCGAAACCTGCATTGACAGGTTGCTTTTCTAGGAAGGAGAAAGCTTGGCGAAACTGATGCGGCGTTGCTTTAATTGGTGAGTCAAAGTGGCAAGGAACAATCCACTGAAAGTCCCAACTTGCCACTTGATTAGCCCAGTCGATGGTTTCTCTTGGTGCTCGGTTGAGAATGAGCGTCTGTAAAATTGGTGCTACAAATAAACGTCCACCCCCTCGCAGTGCATAGAACGATCGCTGCCAGTTTTCTTGCCATTTAAAGGGAAACAACCCAAAATAGGCTCTATTTGAGCGTTCTGGTGCTTTCAAGGCATCCCGAAATACTTGACCCCATTCACTAATCTCTAGGGCGCTTGGTTGGAAATACAAAGCAAATAGTGAAATACGTTGCCATCCCTTACGGCGATTTACCGGAATGTCTGCAACGATATCAGAGGCTTGATCTTTGGCATGGAACAGTAAGGGATACGGATCTAACTGCACGATCGCAGGCGGATCTTCTGGTATAGAAATTACTGAGTCTGTTACCAGTAATGTGTGCGATCGCTTATGAAAGAATGCAACTTCTGCAAACTTACCTGGCCCCAAGTTGATGGGGCCCAGGATTGCATAGTCAAACTGTTCTGCAAAGGGAGTTTTAGTACTATCTTGTGGGAGTACTTGAGTCCGTTTAGGAGGTAAGCCAAGCCAGCTAAGTGGCAGATTTAACGGGAAACTCCACTGATTGGGAGCAACAAATACCTGTGCATTGGGAAAACATCTAGCAAAGGGGCCGACGAAGACTTTGTGTTCTAAACCAGAGATAGTTGGTAAAATTATATACCTAACGTTGCCATGTTCTACTACCAACTCATTGACGAGCCGGATACACTGTGGAGTAGGTGCAACAGGTGCATAGACAAGAAGACCCCCATCATCTAACTTGACGACGGTCATCCGAATCGGCACGACAACGTAAAAGATGCCTTGAAGTTGGTCAAAAGTCCAGATTGTGTCTTTAACTACTTCTTTGCGGATTGTCCGTCGTTTGCCATACGGGTAGAGTGGCAAAACGGGCCATAATTGCCATGAAAAATCTCTGGAATGAATCTGTTCTACATTATCTGCGCGTTCATCATCAGTCACTCCACGACCCCCTCTAAATTCCCAATGCTCAAGTAGTTTTTATTTGTCTATGAAGTTGGAGTTTAGCAAATTGTTGAGCCAATAACCGACCTTGTATCAAAACTCCATGCCATGACTAACAAATAATTACGAACTTGTATTGAGCGCAGCCGAAATATTACGTAGCTTGCTTCCCGCTTTGCCGGTATTACGAATTACGAATTTACTAGAGTGGTGGAGGGTTTTGACGGATTTGCTCTGGTGAAAGAGTAGACATATTGAAAGCTTTCCAGTCTTGTGTAACGTACTTAAACTTGCCAATAGCTATATCACCGATTGTATCCCGTTCGCTCCACTCAGAATTTAAGTCAGGCCAGTAATCACCACCCATACTCAGTAAATAGCGAGCTTGAGAGCGATCATCCTGTCCTCCGGTATTGTCAAGTCCCAGTCTGGCTTGAACAGTGGTAAACATTCCTGCTACGTCGTAAGGATTAATTTCAACCCGACCAGTTGTACACCAGAAGTGAAAGTTGTATCCATTGCCTGCTTTGGCTGAAATACTACCATCTTGCTCTGAACGAATATCTGCGGATTTGCTAGTATCATTGGCAAAATTTTCTAGATATGCTGCCCCTTCAACTGCTGTAGAACTTTGGAGAAGATGCCATTTATTATCTGTCTTGCTGAGCATGTAAGCCTTGATATCTTTTATCTGAACCCTACTATTAGCAGCAGGATTACCTTCAGCAGCTTCGTATAGTTGCCCCCATGCGATCATGGCTTTAGAACTTTGTGGATTGTTCCCCATACCTATACGAGGAGCAGATGCCCAACCATAACTCTTGGGAACACCATGCGGCATTCCCTCATGAAACGGTTTCATATCGTCGATGATAGTTGCGATCCAATTATTTGTCATCTGATTCTGTGCATCCACTCTGAAGCTAAAACAAAAGCCAAGAGTAATGACAAAGATTGAGAAAAGTACAGACAATTTTTTGATTCGCATATCACTCCTCTTTATTATTCTTTGGGAGAATAACATGCATAGTAGTTCATTTGATATAGGTGTAGCTATTTTTATATTTGATCGGCTGCGATGGCGTACCCGCCCGCCGTAGGCGATCGCATAGCGCTATCTTTTACCCAGCAAACCTTTGAGAATAACTGTCTTATAAACACGGTGAAGGCTTTCGGTATTGTCAAGCCTCCGTAACATCCGTGCCATTGTTCTTATTTAGTTTGAAAAATATTTTGTACCATTTTTTTATCTGCACTTGCGGCCGCTTGATCTAACTCTGCAATCTCACTGGAGTTCAAGTACCAACCCAATGCTCCAATGTTATCCCTTGCCTGTTCTACGGTCTTCGCTCCAGGGATAGGAATAGTTCCTTTACAGATGCACCAGTTAATTGCTACCTGTGACATGGACTTATTTCTAGATTGTGCAACTTCTCGTAAACATGCTAAAAGCGATCGCATTCCTGGCAATAACTGCCTAAACAGTAGACCTCGGATACCTTTAGGAAAAGGGCCTTGTTCCGAGAATTTTCCTGTCAACAACCCCAATCCTAGAGGACTGTAGGCAATCAGTTGTATTCCTAGCTGATCACAAACGTCTTTGAGCTGTAGCTGTGTGACAGGATACGTGGATAACAACGAGTACTGAACTTGCAAGGTAGCAATTGGGACTCCTAGCTCAGCAAACTTTTTATGCACATGTTTGAGGCGTTTAGGGCCGTAATTAGATAGTCCTACTCCTTTAACTAACCCTTGCTGATAAAGATCCGCAAGACCATCTAACAGCCTTGTCTCTTGCCAGGGGGCATAGTTCGCTGTTGACCAGTGCATCTGCACCAAATCTACATTTCTTCCCAAGCGCTGGGCAGAAGCCTTGCAGGCCTGCACCATTGATTGGCGTGTCCATCTCCACGGGTAGGCAGCAAGCTTAGTAGCAATGCAAATATTTTCTTTGCCCGTACCTACATATTCCCGATCAAATCGTCCCAGAAGTAGCTCACTGCGACCATTTAATCTCCCAGTTCCATAAGAATCACCTGTATCAAATAAAGTGACGCCGTTGCTCACACAAAGGTTAAAAACAGCTTGCAACTGGTCATCCATGCTTTCGTTGTATCCCCAGAGCAATTGGTTGCCCCAAGCCCAAGTCCCACAGCCCATACTTGGGAGGGAGAGTTTTTTGAGAGTCTGCATCTTTGCACTCTATAAACATTGCCTTAATAATTATCAGGCAATTTATTCAATACCTTTGCTATTGTCGCTCGTGTTGCAAGTGTCAGTATTTTCCCCAAATTAGCATTTTAGTTTTCTCTGGCAGGCGATCGCTCCTCCTCTGTTCCAACCCAATTAAAAAGTAATCGCTCTGTTTATTTTGGCTTGCGATCGCCCAATCACTTAAGCAGGCCTGAGTACAGCCAACCAACTTGATCATTCACCTGAACTTTGTACCAAAGTTGTCCAGAATTATTTACCTGCTCACTAAGGATGTTTACATAAGTATCATTTGGAACTTTGACCAAAACGGCTACTTCGGTACTTGGGGAAACCCGTAGATTCGCGTAGCCATCGCTTGCTTGAACAATCCGAGTTAAAGATGAGGGTTTATTGACTGCTTGTGAAGTCGTAGGTTTAGGCGTTGGTTTAGCATAACTCACTACTAGCACATCCTTGAGAATTAGCGAACCATCATAATCTTGAGCATCAGCCCTAATTACTGTAGGATTACCAGACTCAATAGTGAATGGGCTTGGGTGTGTGGAAAAATTCATCCATTGCTGATGTGGAGTTCTCAAGCAACTGCTTAACTCCCTTACTTTATCAGTCCAAGTCTTAGAAGATAAATTAAACGTAGCTTGCCATTCTTGGCTTGCTATGTCTGCACTTGCTCCCTCACCACATTTAAAGTTACGGGTGTAAGTCACAACTATTGCCTGATTGCTTTCTTTTACTCTTCCTAAAGTTTCCTCAGAGAAGTCTAAGCCCGTTTTCTTAACTGATGCTTCGATACTAGTCTGATTTAATTCAGGCAAAGGTGTTATTTGTTCAGATTGATGGCGTGATTTTGCCCCGTTGATTTGAGCAGAAGTTGAATCTTCTATATTTTGAACAATTACTGACTTATTTTCTGATTTAGAAAGTGAGCTGAATATCATAACCGTCAGTAAAAAGACTGGAGCAGTACCTAAAATCACTTTGATTTTACGTTTAGCAGCACGCTCTGCCTCCTCCGCAGTTTTGAAGGATCCCTTACTAACCATTTCATTGAGCTTATTCTCTGAAACTTTGTGGTTGTCAACTATTCGATTAACCCAAAGCCAATAAGTTTTACAAAGATTAAAAATACCTTTTCCAATATCGGAAACTGGCTTCATTGTTGTTAGCGCTAAAACTACAACTTTATAATTCCCTAACTTGATGTATGTTTAACTAATATTGAACTGCCCACAGAGGCTCAACACGCTTACTCGTTATATTACACCCACTAAAGAGTTCAAAACTCTATCATTTATTAGAGGAGTTTAGATTGACAATAATGGTATAAGAGGTCTCATCGAGGCAGGTATGGGGCAATGGTGCGATTAAAACCGTGGCAGTGGGTAGTTTTAGGAATCCCGATCGCTTTTATCATCACTTTCTTATTGATATCGGCAGGATCACAAATCCATGCATGGGGTATTAATTGGATCTGGGGTGTGTTCACCCTTGTATTTGTGGGCTGGCGTTGGCTGTTGGTGAAATGGACTCAACCTGCGGTCAACCAAGTAGAAGCTGTATTAGCGGAAGTCCGTGAAGAACTGGAATCAACAGCGGAAGATACAGTTATACCCACAGCAGGAAGCGACGTGACAAAGCAAGCAGAAGCCGCCCTGCAAGAGATTGTAAAAGCTGCACAAAGCGATCGCCCAATTTGGGAAGACTGGCAAACCTTCTGGACACGATGTCAGGATTTGGTTGTGGCGATCGCCCAGATCTACAATCCAGAAGTTCAATATCCCCTGTTAAACATTTATGTTCCCCAAGCTTACGGACTGATTCGGGGAACGGTGGATGATCTCGATCAATGGATGCAGAAGTTATCCCCTGTATTGAATCAGGTAACAGTTGGACAAGCATACCAAGCTTATGAAGTCTACCGGAAGTTAGAGCCATCCGCTCGGAAATTCTGGCGAGTTTGGAACTGGGCACAGTGGCTCTTAAATCCTGTGGCGGCGGTAGCAAAGCAAGCCAGTCAAGGTTACAGCAACCGAGCGACTCAAGAATTATTAGTGAATTTAAGTCAATTGCTCCGGGAAGCTGCCTTGCGGAACTTATGCCAACAGGCGATCGCTCTCTACGGACGTAGTAAACTGCCAACTTCAGCATCCGTTGCTACACCAATACCCAAGGCAAAAACCCAAGCACTCCGAGACATCCTCACTCAAGCAGAACCAGCTGAGGCGGTTGAGCAAAAACCCGTCAATATTTTGTTGGTGGGGCGCACAGGCTCAGGAAAAAGCAGCCTAATTAATACGCTGTTTCAGGCTGATCTTGCAGCCGTTGATGTTTTGCCCAGTACTGATCGAATTCAGAATTACCACTGGCAGACGCAAAGTGGAGAAACGTTAACGCTTTGGGATACACCTGGTTATGAACAGGCCAACCGTGCCGACTTGCGAAAGCTAGTGCTTGATTATGCCACAAACGCAGATTTGTTGCTGCTCGTCACTCCTGCCCTTGATCCCGCCTTGCAGATGGATGTGGACTTCCTCCAAGACATGGAAACAGAAGTTGCAGATTTACCTGCAATTGCGATCGTTACCCAAGTAGATCGTTTGCGTCCCATTCGGGAGTGGCAACCGCCTTATGATTGGGAATGGGGCGATCGCCCAAAAGAAATTGCCATTCGGGAAGCTACTGAGTATCGCGCCAAGCTGTTAGGTAAATTTTGTCATCTAGTTTTGCCCGTCGTCACAGCTGATACCCAAACAGGTCGAGTCGCTTGGGGAGTAGAAGCGCTATCGTTGGGACTAGTGGAAGCGATCGCACCAACTAAGCAACTCCGTCTTGCCCGCTTTTTACGTAACCTCGAAGCCCGCACCGTCGCTGCTGCCAAAATCATTGACCACTATACTTTTCAAATGGCGACAACACAGGGATTAACAGCACTGCTTAAAAGTCCCGTTCTCCAATTCGTTTCTACGCTCTCAACAGGTTCTCCAGCTCTAGCTTATCTACTGGCTGAGCAAATTCCCGTGGAACAGTTGCCAATTGTAATTGGCAAACTCCAGATGGCGTATGAGCTTTTCTCGCTCTTAGATAATAGCAACCTTAACCCGCTTAACTTTGAGTTGTTATCCCTGTGGCCGTTGCTGCTAGAAAATCCCTCCTCACCTGACCGCAACGCCTGGGCATTTGGCCACGCCCTAGTCGAATACTGGACTCAAAATCTCACAGTTGAACAACTCCGAGAGCGATTTAAGTATTATCTTGTCGTGCCCCCACAATAAACTGTGTTCTATGGATTTGAAAATTGCTGTAAAGCAATGTTGTATTGCTCAAGCTATCACAACAAATAACAAAACAGGATTTGCCACAATTCAATTGCAAGCTAGAAATATTTGAACATTTGCAACAAATACTGGAACATTCATAATAAATGCTTAAGCATTTGCAAGTAAGGTATAAGCTGTTGCAACAAATACTAAAGCATTCATAAGAAAGGTTTAAGCATCTGCGAGTAAGCTATAAGCTGTTGCAATAAATACTGAAGCATTCATAAGAAAGGTTTAAGCATTTGCAAGTAAGGTATAAGCTATTGCAACAAATGCTTAAAGCTTTGCAACAAATGTTGGAGTATTTAAAAGAAACTCTTAAGCATTTGCAAGTGATACCATTTAACTTTGAAAATGATACAAATACGTTGGTAGGGGCACGGCAATGCCGTGCCCCTACGAGAAATCTATATGTATCAAGATTTTCGTGAATTGGTATAAGATGATGTCTGAAAAGCTAGGTAATGGTATATTTTGCCATTATGACTGGAGCAAAGCGGAAGTCAGAATCTCTATTGTCCGTTAATTTCTGAGATGCTTCTCTACAAGACGCTCCTTTGTAGCTTGGCTTTTGCGTAGGGGTACATTACGCTATCGCTTCATACCCTGCGGGATCTTGCTACAGCATGACAATTTTGACTTATAAGACATCCTCTGAGATATCAGCGATCGCCTACTTGTTTGATAATAGCTAAAGCTTATGTGTATTGCGTCTAAAATATAACCGCTATCATCTCCTACTACATCGTGCTTGAGACTGTAACAATAGTGGTTATAACTACGTTGAGTAATACTTAACCGTGAACGCACCTACCAACATTTCAGCACAAACTCAAACTCGCAAAGCAGATCATATTCGGATTTGCTTAGAAGAAGATGTTCAGTGCCATGAAATCACCAATGGACTAGAACGCTATCGTTTTACTCATTGTTGCTTGCCCGAATTAAATCACAACGATATTGATATCAGTACGACTTTCTTAGGAAAACATCTCGGCGCACCCCTGTTAATTTCTTCCATGACTGGAGGAACAGAACAAGCGGGAATAATTAACCAACGTTTGGCCCAAGTTGCACAACACTACAAAATTGCAATGGGTGTTGGTTCCCAACGAGTAGCAGTAGAAAAACCTCAAGTGGCTGATACTTTTGCTATCCGCAAGTATGCTCCTGATGTGCTGCTGTTGGCGAATTTGGGCGCTGTGCAACTTAACTACAAGTATGGTTTAGATGAATGTTTGCGGGTAGTCGATATCGTAGAGGCTGATGCATTGATTTTACACCTCAACCCATTGCAAGAGTATATTCAACCCAGAGGCGATACTAATTTTCGGGGATTACTGGACAAAATTTCTAACTTATGCAGCAAAATCCAAGTACCAGTGATTGCGAAAGAAGTGGGAAATGGCATCTCAGCGGTAATGGCAGAGAAACTCATAGCCGCTGGGGTGACAGCGATTGATGTGGCTGGTGCAGGTGGTACTTCTTGGGCAAAGGTGGAAAGTGAACGGGCTGAAAATGCCCTGCAACGCCGCTTGGGAAGAACATTTGCTGATTGGGGTTTGCCGACAGCAGAGTGCATTACGAGTATTCGAGCGATCGCCCCTAATATACCCTTGATTGCTTCAGGGGGATTGCGTCATGGACTAGATGCAGCAGTAGCGATCGCCCTTGGAGCAGATATAGCTGGTTTAGCAATGCCTTTCCTCAAAGCAGCAGCAGTATCAGAAGCAGCTGTTTCCGATCTGGCTGAGGTACTAATTGCTGAAATCACCACAGTTTTATTCTGCACTGGCAACAACAGCTTGTATCAGTTAAAGCACTCTGGGAGTTTACAGCGCATAGAATAAGATAAGTAGGTCGTTAGTCCTTTGTTCTTTGTCATTTGTCTTTTGTTCAAAATGACTAGTATCTAATGACCAATGACCAATGACCAATGACTAATGACTAACGACTAATGCGTAATTTTCTTAAACAAACTTTTGCTAGTTTAGTTGGCAGCTTACTAGGACTGATTATTTTCTCTGGTCTGGGAACTACTGGACTGCTATTGTTACTTTTAGCTGCCACCTCCTCCAAAAATCTTGGCCCAGAAGTGAAAGATAAGTCAGTGCTGGTTTTTGACTTATCGATGAAAATTACTGATGGCGCACCCAGTTCCAGCGAAGTGCTGCAAAACACACTATCAGGTGTGGAAGATAAAAGAATGACACTCCGCAAAGTTCTGGAAACTCTGGAAAAGGCCCGGCGTGATCCGCGAATTGTTGGTATTTATTTAGATGCGACACGCACAAGAGACGCTAGTAGCGTCGGCTATGCATCTCTTAAAGAAGTCCGTCAAGCCTTGGAAAAATTCCGAACTGCGGGAAAAAAGATTGTGGCTTATGGTGGCAACTGGAGTGAGCAAGAATATTATCTGAGTTCGGTGGCAAATACCATTGTACTTAACCCTGTAGGACTAATGGAAGTCAACGGTTTGAGTAGTCAACCGATTTTCTTGACGGGAGCATTGCAAAAGTATGGTGTTGGCGTTCAGGTTGTGCGGGTAGGAAAATTTAAGGGAGCAGTAGAACCGTTAATTCTCACAAAACTAAGTCCAGAAAACCGCGAACAAACACAAAAATTGTTAGACGATGTTTGGGGAGAGTGGCGCACGGCTGTGGGAACAAGTCGTAAAATTAACCCCCAACAGTTGCAAGCGATCACCGATAATCAAGCGGTACTGGAAGCAACGGAAGCCAAAACCAGCGGTTTGATAGATCAAGTAGCATACGTTGATCAAGTGGTAGCTGATCTCAAGCAACTGACAGCTAGTAAAAAGGAAGACAAAACATTCCGACAAATTAACTTAGATGACTACGCGCAAGTTCCCGGCAAATCGTTAGGTGTAGACCGCAACTCGAAAAACAAAATCGCCGTTGTTTATGTTGAGGGTGAGATTGTCGATGGTAGAGGTGAAACTGGAGAAGTCGGAGGCGATCGCTTTGCAAAAATCTTTAACAAACTGCGACAAGATAATGATGTCAAAGCAGTAATTCTGCGGATTAACAGCCCTGGTGGTAGTGCTACCGCCGCTGAAATCATGCAACGAGAAGTCCGGCTAACGCGTGAAGTAAAACCAGTTGTAGTCTCAATGGGTGATGTCGCCGCCTCTGGTGGTTACTGGATCGCCAGCGACTCTAACCGGATTTTTGCCGAACCAAATACAATTACAGGTTCAATTGGTGTGTTTGGAGTACTGTTAAATGGTCAAAAGCTGGCGAACGATAATGGTATAACCTGGGATTCGGTAAAAACTGGACGCTATGCTGATAGTCAAACAGCTTCTCGCCCAAAATCGCCCCAAGAGTTAGCGCTTTACCAGCGCAGTGTTAACCGGATTTACAATATGTTTTTGAATAAAGTTTCTCAAGGTCGGAAACTGCCAGAACAAAAAGTAGCAGAAATTGCTCAAGGACGAGTTTGGTCGGGTATGGCGGCTAAAGAAATTGGTTTGGTAGATGAAATTGGCGGTTTGAATGCTGCGATCAAATACGCTGCTAAGCAGGCGAATCTAGGTAATGATTGGGAATTACAAGAGTACCCGCGAGTTAGCAGCTTTGAAGAACGCTTTTTTGGGCGAGCAACTGAAGAGGTGCAAGCTGCTTTAGGACTTGAAGGGGCGAAACTCAAACAATCCAATCCCCTCACCGCTGAATTTGAGAAACTGCAACAAGAAATTGGGATTTTGCAAAAGATGAACGATCCACAGGGAGTTTATGCCCGTTTGCCTTTCAACATTAAAATTGAGTAGTTGCAACGATCACTAAAGACTAGGAAATAAAGAGGCTATTTCCTAGTCAGGATTCAATATAAAAATATGTAATGAAAATGTTTTTTTATTACTCATAATTCAATAAAGTTCAGTTAACGTATGCATGGAAAAACTTATCCCAAAAGGCAAAATTAGAGGCACAGTTTTTAATAGAGGGCGATGCGTACACAGTAACTAAAATCAGCCAGATTATGATAGTAATAACATCTGTGTATCTACCCGCAGCTATTCAACTGCCCATCTCACCTCTAACCCCAATCAAATTATGTCAGTTGCTCAAGAATTAGAACCTGCAAAAGATATAATATTTCCACCAGGAGATATATACAGTGACGAACCACCATTGGAAAGCGATTTACATTTACGGCAGATTATTCTGTTATTACAATGCTTAGAATTGTGGTGGCAAAACCGCAATGACTATTATGCGGCGGGAAATTTGACAATTTACTACAGCCAACGTCAACTGAAATCAGAAGAATTTCGTGGGCCTGACTTTTTTGTAGTACGCGGATGCGATCGCCACCCGCGCAAAAGCTGGGTAATCTGGCAAGAAGATGGTAAGTATCCCAATATAATTGTCGAGTTACTTTCGTCTTCTACAAAAGCTACTGACAAAGGCTTAAAAAAACAAATCTACCAAGATACATTTCGCACACCAGAGTATTTTTGGTTTGACCCATATAATTTAGAATTTGCTGGGTTTCATCTAGTAGACGGGAATTACCAACCGATAGAACCGAATTCCCAAGGTTGGTTATGGAGTCAGCAGTTAGATTTATACTTAGGTGTGCATAACAATCAATTACGCTATTTTACAGCGCAAGGACAGTTATTACCGACACCAGAAGAATTTGCTGAACAGGAAAAGCAGCGTGCTGAACAGGAAAAGCAGCGTGCTGAACAGGAAAAGCAGCGTGCTGAACGTTTAGCCGCTAGGTTGCGAGAATTAAATATTGATCCCGATCATCTATGAAAATTGATTTTGTTACCAGGTAATTCAGTTTTGTCAGCTGTGTAAAAACTCTACAAGAGTTGTTCCTTGAGCAAGGAAATCAGAATAACGGCTATCTAAATCAATACCTTCGCTAAAAAAAGAGGATAAAGACCATTGGTGTCAACTTCAGCTAAAAATAGCTTTACTGTTAGCCTCCTCACCCGCCAGAGAATTCATTCTCTGGCGGATGAGCGAAAGTCTACTCAAGTAGACTGAGGATTTTGGGAATATTTTAGTCATATAAAGATGACTTTTGCTATTAGCAAGGAACTTCAGTTCAAGGCGGGATATGGATTTCACGTTAAGTTGACACGTATGGATAAAGACAGAGGGCTGATGTTGTAGAGTTATGATCTTCCACAACAACTTAGAAGCTACAAGCAACCCATGTTTGACATCCTATTACTGTTACAATGCCTGCTACTGTTGATAAATGCTATAACAATGCCATAGATGAACCGGATCATGATAGCAATGCTAGCAATGAATGTCACGTAGACGTTTTAGCTAAATAATAGTGATATAACAAAACAACCTATTAGTAAGCATTTCAGGGTATTGCCTGAAATATTTTAAAACGGTAAGCGATAGCTATGGTGTTAGTTTATGCTGTGAACTACCCACACTGTACCGTCAGGTCAGTGTGGGCTTCCTGTCCAACGGAAAGCACAGTAGTAGATTTCTTGCGTCCTCTACTGCTGCGACTTACATCTGGGCGACAAGCTTCTTGATGAAGTTGTTCATGGGGGAAACCCCCAAGACCACACTTCATCGCTTTATCCCCCGTTCCAGAGGTCAAAATCCGTAGTCCTTCGTCTCGAAGGTTAATACTTGCGTTGATATCCCTGTCATGCTTAGTTTGGCAATTATCACAAGTCCAGAATCTTACATCTAGCGGCAAACTACCAACTTGGTTAAGGCACACATGACAGGTTTTTGAACTAGGAAAAAATCTATCTACTTCTTGATAAATCTTTCCTTCCACCTCTGCTTTGTATTTAAGCATTGTGCAAAACATCCCCCATCCAACCTGATGAATAGATTTGGCAAGACAGTGGTTTTGCATCATGCCTTTAACATTGAGATTTTCTACAACAATAACTTGGTTTTCGTTAACTATCCTACGAGACAGCTTATGTAAAAAATCTTCACGGCAGTTAGTGATTTTTCTGTGAACCCTAGCAACTTTATTTCTAGATTTAATGCGGTTATTAGAACTTTTCTTTTTTCTAGATAGTTGTTGCTGCTTAAGTTTTAAATTCTTTTCGTGTTTGTTGAGTATCCTAGGATTGTCAAATTTAGAACCATCACTAGTAACAGCAAAATGAGTTAACCCCAAATCAATACCTATTGCTTTACCTTCTGTATTTGAACTAGGTTTATCTTTACCATCATCAAATAGAATTGCTGCAAAGTATTGATGAGAACAGTTTTTGGATACAGTTACAGTCTTAATTTTGCCCTCAATTGGTCTATGGATAATTGCTGTTACATCTCCTATTTTTGGCAGGCTTACGCAATTATCAGCGACTTTGACATTTTGAGGATATTGTATTGACTGCTTACCATGCTTGGATTTGAATCTGGGATATTTAGCTCTTTTTTCAAAGAAGTTGTTAAAAGCAACTCCCAAGTTTAAACAAACTTGCTGTAAGCATTGCGAGCAGGTCAAAGTTAACCACTCATGCTCTTTTTTGAGCTGTGGAATTAGCTTTTTAACTTCATACCCAGAAAGTCCTTTACCTGTCTTTTTGTATGTTTGATTCATCAAATTCAGACAATAATTCCAAATCCAACGACAGCTGCCAAAAGCTTGCGCTAGTATCTGTTGCTGTTGAACATCTGGATATAATCTGACTTTGACAACCCTAAACATTTTAGAGTGAAACGAATTTACTCTAAAACAGTATAACCCAAGATTTGTACCCCTTCGGGAAGCAAGCTACGTTTCCTCCATGTCTTCCTCCCTCTCTACGAGACGCTAGCGCGAACGCTTTCAGCTTTGGTCGCAAGACTGTCGTCAACTCACGCGCAATTCATGAGGCAGCGCGGTCTTCTCTACGAGAGGCTGCGCCAAGGAGGTTTCCCCCATGAGCGACTGCCATCTCAACGCCTACCCGAAGGGAGGCGTGAGGCTTCTTGCTGTTTCAGCTAAAATTAATAGCAAATACGTTGATGATTGCTTTGTAGCCCTACAACACCATCAACGATTCGCTTTTCCCTGTTTGTTTCGCCTTACGCATTGACATTAGTCTCCTAGAAACCAGCTGACATTATTAGCGAGGATGTGTAAAGTAGTTTAGAGTTGACTACTCTTATACTTGACACATCCATCTATGGATAGAAAAACCCGACGCTTTTTGCTGCTTGTTGTTTCTTGTAGTGTGACTGGTGTAATTTTAGGAGGTACTGCCAGTTGGGCACAAAGCAGTCTTTGCTTGCAAGACAATAAGGTTACGAGTGAGTGCCTGACCCAAGACCCAATTCAAAAGACTCTACAAGGAATGAGTACCGGATTGTTAGCCGGGGCTGGGGCTGCTTGCAGTGTAGTATGGCGTCTACGGCATGAAGATTAAAAGCGATAGTTGCGATCGCGCACCCACATACTGATAGGCACTGCGTTACCTTGGGGATCGACTTTAGCTTTCACCACTATGGGTGGCTGCTGTCCTCTTCGATTCCGTTGAGCTCGTCGGATATCGTTGTTAATCTGCTGCCGTTGGTTTTCTGGGATGTAATATGTTTCTAAACCATAGTTAACGAAGCCATCCTGGTATACACCTTTTAAGGCTGCCTGATTAGCTCTTAGGGAAGTGGGGCGATCGCCAGTCACTCGTACTGGCCTCCAAGCTCTAGGAACACCACTACCAGACGAAAATTGCTCTTGCAAAATCACGTATATGTTGGTTCCGTCGGGCAATCGTCTGCCACTTCCACGACCTTTACTAACCAATGTCTCCCAACCAGGCAATCTTCTCAAAGTTGCAGTACGGGATATGTTATAGTCCAGCGCCAGGGAATTACTCTGCTGTATATTGTTAGGATTTACAGGCGCAGTTTGCAAAATTACTGTCTTGCCCGTCATATCTGTGTACAGCGCTTGGGCTGGTACTGCCATAATTAACCCTGTTTGGATGAGCAAGGGAGCTATTAGCCGCCAAATAGGTAAAGGCTTATTCGATTTTTGTTCAGATGCAATTAAATAATCTCGAAAAGTCAACTTTTCGGAGAATTCCGCTTCAGGAGACAACGATTTAGTTTTAGATTCAGAAGCGCTACTTTTCATGAGCGTAGTCCTAAAAAGAAAGGGTATTGTGGAGGTCAAAAGTAATAAGATTAGGACTGACGCAGAGAAACTCTAAATAGGGAAGCAGAGGGGCAGGAGGGCAGGGGCAGAATAATAACTTAGCACGGGCTAAACCATAGCTATCCGCGCTTCAGCACTCAGTACTCTTTACTTCTTAGTTGCAGAAGGTTTGCGGCGTTCAAACCAGAGTCCAGCGCTAATTAAAGCAGAACCGCATAGGACAAAGACGAGTGACTTGAAGAGTAAGTCAGTATCGTACTCCAGCATTCGACTGATAATTTGCAGCGTTAGCAACAGCATACCGCCCCAAAAGGAGTTTCTGTTGTTTAATTTCAATCCTTCTTGAATTAGTCCCCAGGCTAATGTTGCTAGAAGTACATTGAAAATAAAAACGCCAAGTTCATCAATTCGGCTGATAGTTTGATGCCAAAAAGGTACTACAACAATGAAAGCAATAAAGGTACTAATGACAGCAGTCGTGAAAATCACTTCGCGGCGAGGAGGGTTATTTCGTTGACGCATCAGAAACAACCATTGAAATACCGCTAAGCCGCTGAGAATCCCCAAATCGATGATCGGCAGAGACTCGAACAAGTTTATCAAATTCGTTGGCTGATTATAACCGTAATTTGTAGATTCCCAGTTCCAACGAAAAGACAGAACATAAAAGACAGCCCCAAAAGCCACCAACGCTAAATTACGGGCAAGAGTTTGAAACAACCTGTAATTTATGCTGGGGAATAGCAAGTCGTCATAACTCCAGAATAATGCAGGTGGGAGCGCAAAAGCAAAAGATGCCACCCAAGGTGCTACTTCAGCATAATTCAGCAGCGGCAGCGGATTGAGGTTGGCTTGCAAGGAACTAGCAAAGCAGAAGGCTGCTAGAGCAAAAATCCAACGCGATCGACAAAAATATGCTAAAGGTACAAATAGCAGCCATGACAGCAGAGGCATATGCTGCACCACTAGCCGCGCCCAAGTCGATTCACCTGAAGAGTATAGCAAGTCATCCAGTCCCGTCCAGTACCCGATTTGCACTAAGATAATTGCCAGAATTCCCAAGGAATTTATGGACAGACTGTAAGCCATGACTAAAACACCCAACCCCCAAGCCAGAAAAAGTTGGGAAGTTGTACCGCTAATATTGAACATCTGGGCCATCAAGGCGAAATTTGCGCCTAAAATAAAAGCGGCTAAAATTAGCAATCCTTCTCCCAGTATGCGTTTACTTTGTTCTGGTTTTTTTCCTTCCGGTTGTCTCCAAGTGTAAAAACCAGTGATAGTAATTGTGAAAAACAAGCTCATTAATAAAATAAACTTGACTTCTCGTGATCCAGATTGCCAGTTTGCTCCAACAAAGGTAATTATGCCTAAGCATAAAAGGATACTGCCTATAGCAACCACGATCGCAACAAAGCGATCGCGTGCAGCAGCTTCCAGGTTTTTAAATTGATAACGTTCTGCTATTTGCTCATACAGCGAAGAACTAATTAGTCCTTCATCCCTCCACAATTGTGCCTCTTTGCGTAGTTTTTGCGAAAAATTATCTAAGATCATGACCTACTCCGGTGCAGTGGGGTAATTTGGCAATTGCGATCTGAAAAGCGGTCATTGTATTTTCAGTATGGAGCCAAGTACCTTACTTACATTGTTCTTGTGTAACAGTTTTATTTAGCATTCAAAGACAACACAATTATTTATATATTTACATGGAAAAACCTTCTAATTTATTACTTAAACTTTCACGACGTTTGTTTACAAATCCAGACGAACAAGAAAGATTTATCGAGGCTTTAATGAATCCCCAGCCTTTTCAACCAAGTATTCTTTGGTGTCAGGAAAAGCCAGAACTTACCTCTTTTTCGGTGGAAACACCAACGCATTGGCAACCAGATTTTATCGACCGTCTCTATTTAGGAGAAAAACCTGGTCAGCATCCACTACATGAAAAAGGATATTTCTATTGTTTAGATTTCTCTTCTGTATTTGCTGCTGCTACTTTGTTAACAATTCCTCAGTCAGTGCGTTTAATTTTTGATATGTGTGCTGCACCAGGAGGAAAAAGTATCTTTGCCTGGAAGGCTTTACAACCGGAATTAATCATTAGTAATGAAGTAATTGGTAAACGTCTAGGAATGCTAATTTCTAATTTGAAGCGTTGTCATATTAACCCTAGTGCTGTGGTTAATAGAGATTCAAGTATATTTGCAGAATTAATCCCATTTTCTAGTAATTTAGTAATAGTAGATGCTCCTTGTACTGGACAATCTTTACTTGCCAAAGGTGAAAAAGCTCCTGGATGTTTTCATCCAACCGCTATTAATAAAAGTGCAAATCGACAGAAACGGATTATAGCCAACTCTGCTAAAATTGTCTCAGCACAAGGCTATCTTGCTTATATGACTTGCACATATTCAACTGAGGAAAATGAGCAGGTATGTGAATGGTTTTTAGAAAGATTTCCTCACTTTCAGGCAGTGCAAGTAAGCAATTTATTAAAATATCAGTCGCATTTAACTACAATGCCTTGTTACCGGATGTTTCCTCAAGATAGGTTAGGTGCTGGTGCGTTTACAGTATTATTTAAAAATACTAATGAAAATGAGAATCAGGAAGTAGATTTTAATGCCATTTCTTCTCAGTACATCTATCAAAAGTTTAAGAAATTGAGTTAATTGCATCCATAGCAAATCTTCAAGCTCATATCAGAGTAAATATTTTCTTTTAAAGAAGCCTGTGTTTGTCAATCATCCCAAAGGAAGACCCCTTTTACACTCAGTCAATTTTATGATTGTCAAAAGACAAATACTGTCTTTGAAAATTCTGGGCACTAGAAGCTAGCGTTTAGATTTTCTACAAATACACACCGAAGAATTAACTGTTTAATCTTATGTTTATCTGTATTTTAAGATTTTCTTAAAGAAATTTTATATAAAATTCTATGCTTTAGAATAACTCTTGCTATAAAAATTATCTGTTTTATAACCTGATATTAACCAAACAATATTTAGTATCAGATCTTGCCTTTCTGAAATAAAAATTGTACAAAAAACTAAGTTGTACACTTTCTAATTTATATGAGCCGAAAAGTCAGCAAAGTGTTTGAACAGTCTGGGGTAATTCCTTACAGAGTTAAAAATGGCAAAATCGAAATTTTACTAATTTCAACTCGGAACTATCAACACTGGGTAATTCCGAAAGGAGATATTCCGAATGGAATGAGTCCACCTGATTCAGCAGCTAAAGAGGCGTGGGAAGAAGCTGGAGTTATTGGACAAGTAGATGCAAATGAACTGGGTACTTATAAGTACCGTAAACGAGGCAGGATTTATCAGGTCAAGATGTATTTGTTACCAGTTGAAACTGTGAGTGAAGATTATCCAGAAGCAAATCAAAGAAAACGGCAGTGGCTAGATGTGAATAAAGCCATCAGACGCCTTAAGTTTAGTTCACTCAAACGAATCCTTAAAAGCTTTTTTCAAAGCAAATTAATTTTTGTGCATCTTGATGCTGGCCAGATGAATTTTTCTATTGATGTTTACGCTCAATGTCCCAAATCTGAGGAAACACTTTAAAAACGAGCCAAATAAATATCACTCATGTTCTGTAACGATCGCTTTTGGGGTGTCGCCAACACTCGCCAGTTGTATTATGAAGCTAGAACCCTCATATAGCTTACTTTTTACAGAAATAGAGCCACCACAGCGTAATAGCAACTGCTGTACAATCGTTAACCCCAACCCAGCGCCACCATAATCTTCAGTTGCACCTACACGTACTCGATAAAAGCGGTCAAAAATTTTGGGAATTTCACTTTCAGCAATACCGATACCTGTATCGCGGAATTCCAATTGAACATAATTGCCATGCACACGGGCACGCACCCATACTCGACCACCATTGGGCGTAAACTTAATACTGTTGTGTAGCAGATTGATCACAATTTGCCTCAGCCCACCACTTACACAGCGAACAGCAGGCAGTTCAGTAGGTACAGTATAGGCTAGCATGATGCCTTTTTCTTGCGCCACAGGTTGGTAGGTACTGACTACCCCAGGTACAATATCTGAGAGACGTACCGACTCTAAAGTCGTCTCTTCCAAATTACGCTCTAGTTGCACCAAGTCTAATAAACCAGTAATCAAAGAATTTTGGCGATCGCACTGGGTATTTAGCATTTGTAAATAACGTTGTCGCTGCGGCGGTTTGAGATTAGGAGAATTCAACAAAGAGAGTGCTGTTTTCATGTGCGTCAGGGGTGTGCGTAGTTCTTGACACACATTGTTCAGGTATTCATCCTTGAGTTCCTCTTTACTGTGGAGGTTTTGATTCTGCTGCTGCAACTTAGCAGTGCGTTCTGCTATGATTTGACGGTTAATTTCATCTAATCGCTGGAGTTGTTTTGCTAAAAGTTGATTCATCAGTGCGGGTTCAGGCGCACTTGGGCAAATAAAATCAGCAAGTAACATGGGAAATGATTCTGGCGTAGTCGCCTGTTGAATGCCATCTAAAACTTGCTGAATTATTTTTCCATCAACAGTAGTTATAATCAGCAATGGCTGATTTTTTTTAGTATTTGCCTTCACCAAAATGGGGGTTTCACGTTTTTTAAGTGGTCGATGCGCCAAAACTAAACTGCAAAACTGCGGCGACAACACCATCAGAAAGTTTTCCCGCCGCAATTGGCTATTTGCTGGTAGTTGAACGCGGACATGATTAGGGAATGAGGGGGATAAGGTAGAATCTTCTCCCTTGTCTGTTCCTGCTTCTGGTATCTCACTCTCCGCGAGTTGATAAATATAGATAAGACTAGACGCACCCACAAAGGATTGATAACGCGTTAATTCTGATTGCCAAATTTTTTCTGGTGGTAGTTTTACCCATAAAGTGGCTACAATCTGCTGCTCAATGAGTAAGTCTATTTGCGCTCTCACCAGTGATAGCAGAGTAGCAGGACTGAGGGACGATGGTTTAGGAGGCGATTCCACTCCCAAAACCAGCTGATAAACAGATAGATCCTTAGTCAGAGAAACATTCATGAGTTAAGTACAATTAAGGAAAAACGAAGAAGGATTGAGAAAAAAATAATACTGTCTTCGATTTTCACCCCTATATGTACATTTTTGACAAAAAAGCTACCGAAAAAACATAAATTCTGAATTATTTAATTATGTGACTCACTAGTTCTGGTTTGATAATTGCTAGTAATTATCAGAATCTACCAGCCACGCGCCCCAATCTTCTGACACACAATTCGCATTGCTTTACCTGGTGAAGAACTTGCTACAAAAGGAATTTCTCCTTTCTCATTATCATCTTCAAGTAGCTGTCCTTCTGTTCCATAAATGGCAATGCGATTTAGAAAAAGCCGTGATTCTGTGCATAATGCAGAGAATGTAGTCTCGAATATACCGTCTCCGTAAAGTCCGTAAAGCTTGTATGTTGTACCATGAATAGTCTTAGTATCCAGAGCGACGCTGTTTCCTCCTTTATCGTGCCCCACGGTGACATATCTTTCCGTATTTTGGGCGATTGCCGCAGTACCACTTAAAAGAATAGCGATCGCTCCCACCGTGCCACCTATTTTAAAAAACATACGCTTTGAAAGTATAAGATTTTCACATTTCTAGCCAGAATAAATCAGTTTAGGCATGGTAAAAGCACCGAAATAAAGTATTATACGTGTTTTGGTTCAGTGATGTTACTTATTAGAAAAGGGACTGGAGACTGAGGCTGAATTCTTCCCAATACCCAGTACCCGATCCTCAGTACCCAATTTTGCGTAATTAACCCCGTATCTTCAGTCTTTCTTGTAAAGCATCGCGTGCGTGTTCTCGGTCGTCAAAGTGGATTTTTTCTGTACCGAGAATTTGATAGTCTTCGTGACCTTTACCAGCAAGCAATACACCATCGCCAGGTTGTGCTTGTAAAATAGCGGTACGAATGGCAGTAGCGCGATCGCCATTCACAATAGGCTTTACTGTTTGGGGAATTCCCGCCAAAATATCTTGTAAAATCCGTTCTGGGTCTTCAGTGCGGGGATTATCCGATGTCACCACCGCAACATCAGCTAAGTCAGCGGCGATTTTACCCATTTTTGGGCGTTTAGTGCGATCGCGATCGCCACCACAGCCAAACACGCAAATCATCTTCCCAGGTATAAACGGACGTGCGGCTTTGAGTAGATTTTCCAAACTATCCGGCGTGTGGGCATAATCTACAATCACACTAATATCTTGCTCAGGAATAATCTGCACTCGTTCCATCCGTCCGGGAACTCCCGGAAACTCAGGGATCACAGATACGAGCAACTCTAAATCTAACCCTAAATGTAAAACTGCTCCTACCGCTGCCAATAGATTTTCTAAATTGTATTGCCCAACCAAGGGAGAACGAAAAGCCACATTACCCTTTGGTGTATGCAACATACCGCTAACACCATTTGGCTCGTAACTTAAATCACTCATCCATAAATCAGCACTGTTATCGTTGACACTGTAACTCCAAACCCGTTCTGAATCCAACGACGCAATTAATCGCTTACCGTAGGTGTCATCAGCATTAATTATCGCCCGTCCCTTGAGATAGTCAGGACTAAACAACAACGCTTTGGCAGCAAAATAATCTTCCATATCGCTGTGGTAGTCTAGATGGTCTTGAGTGAGATTGCTAAACACCCCCACCTCAAACTGACAACCCAAAACTCGACCTTGCGCCAAAGCGTGAGAACTAACTTCCATCACCCCAAACTCACAACCAGCATTTACAGCTTCCGCTAACTGCTGTTGTAATTCCACCGCAAACGGCGTAGTGTGAACAGCAGTCTGCTCAAAACCAGCCCAGCGAGTGTAGAGAGTTCCCATCAAAGCCGTAGATAAATTGGCTTTGGTGAGCAGAAATTCAATTAGGTGAGTGGTTGTAGTTTTGCCATTAGTACCAGTTACACCTACCAGCTTGAGTTTTTGCCCTGGATAACCGTAAAAAGCACTAGCTATTTGGCCACAAGCTTTAATCATGTCCGTAGCACTAATGACCAAAGCCTCAGCCGTAGGAGGACTTTTTTGGACAGCTTCGGGAGAGATAATCGCCGCCACCGCACCCGATGCGATCGCACTTGGCCAAAATTCCCCACCATCTACGCGCGTTCCTGGCATCCCAATAAATAAATCTCCCACACTGCAAGCATGAGAATTTGTCTTCAAACCCTTAACTTCCACATCCTCAAAAGCAGAATGGCTAGTCAAATGCTCAACACTGTCTACCGCTGCAAGTAATTCCCGCAATTTCATCTTGTGAACCTCGTCACACATTTCTATTGCGCTTATTCTGCATTATTTTTTTTCTAATTGGATAAATACTTACGCAACATTTGCTCCAACTGTTGCACATTAGCACGCGGAGAAGGACGCGGCAAAGGTTCCTCACTCAAACCTCCCTCCGCGCCCTTTGAGTCTCTGCGGTTCGACAAATAAAGTATCGGCACTTCATACTGATACGCACCGAACCAATCTTCACGAGTCGTAATATCCCGAATTTCCAACTCAAAACTGAGATTTTGAATTTGTTCTAACTTCTCCTGCAAACCCTCACACAAATGGCATCCAGGTTTACTGTATAAAATTAATCGCATTTGCTTATACTAATTTTACCTATGTTAAAAAGACGTGATATGTCTCGTCTTTATAAGCCATGATAAGCATAAAATAAATAGCTACAGTGGGCTATGCCAACACATCCTTGATTGCTTTAGACACAAAATTTAAAAACCCTACTCAGTTTTGAGCAGGGCTATGTAAAGTTTCTTGCTAAAATTCTCAGTTTTATTTTCAAAACACGTTCATGATCGCAATAATGCTAACGCTAGTTAACATAATTAAAACGCCCATAGTTAAAGATTGGCTTAATGTATTGTTCATTTAAGTAAAATCCTTTTTGTTAAGGTTCTCTTAACCATATCAATAACAGTATAAATATCCATAAAACCACAGCAAAACTTAAAATCCTGTAAAGTTTCTTAGTAAATACTATGATTTTTACTTCCTAGTCAATTGTACTGAGCATAAAAAATCGGACAATGACCGATGCTTGATAATGTAGCGATCGCCGAACATCCTAATTACCTAATATCCGAGCGGATTATGCGCCTTTTGTGATGTAAAATTTACATTAATCAAGGTAGATATTTGAACAAAAATTATCATGACAGCTTTCACGGCATCTCAAAATCAAACGAGCGCTTTTGACCTAGAGCAATTAAATCAGCAATTTGAAACTGCCACTCCAAAAGAAATTTTGGCATGGTCTGTAGAGAATATCCCAACAGGACTAGTGCAAACTAGCGCCTTTAACGTGGATGACATGGTAATTACACATATTCTTTACAGTGAACTTAAGCATCCGGTTCCAGTGATATTTCTCGACACCTTGCACCACTTCCGTGAAAGCCTAGAACTAGTTGCCAAAGCCAAACAAGTTTATAACCTAAATCTGCAAACATACAAAACTCCAGATGTAGACACCCGCGAAGCCTTTACCGCCAAATATGGCGAAGCACTTTGGGACAAAGATATTACCCAATTCCACCACATTACGAAAATTGAACCACTGCAACGAGGTCTAGACGAACTAAACACCGTTGCATGGATCACCGGACGCCGCCGTGACCAAGCAGTAACTCGTGCTAACATGCCTATATTTGAATTGGATAACCAAGGTCGGCTGAAAGTAAATCCCATTGCCACCTGGACACGCCAAGATAGCTGGGTTTATGTGGCAGAACACAAAGTGATGTACAACCCTCTACACGACCAAGGTTATCCCAGCATTGGGGATGAACCTATTACCACCAAAGTAGGTCAAGGCGAAGACGAACGCGCCGGACGCTGGCGGGGAAGTAATAAAACTGAATGTGGAATTCATATTTAAGGATAAGTAAAGAATAGGGAGTAGGGAGTGAGAAATGGAAGAAAAGAATAATTTCTCCATTCTTCCAATCGTCCTCTCTCCTCGTTTACTTACTCTGCACCCCTACGGTTAGATAAAGAATCGCATACAAAAAATTCAGTAGTTTATTGACTATTTTGCTGAAAAAGTTTCTCTAAAGAAGCTAATTCAACTTCTGTTGCTGCATTAATTTGTGGCAAAGGTCGCTGCATGATTGAATAAAGCGATCGCTTTTGCTCTTTTGTAGATTGCAAACCAAGTCCCTTCAATTCCTCGCCAATTTTTAAGATTACATTCCGTCGGCCAGCTTTAGCTACATCAGGACTTTGCAGAATTTAAGGCGGCACCCGGATTTGAACCGGGGGATGGAGGTTTTGCAGACCTCTGCCTTACCACTTGGCTATGCCGCCAGACATTGTAATGATTTATTATATCAAAATTTTATCTAAATTTGCACTTTCTATCTTGGTAAATCTTTCGTAAATCAAAAGTTAATGCAACAAATAAACAATGATAATCAGCAGAAATTATACTTTAGAGCCAATTCATCTCCGTGATAATTAGCTATATTTTGTATATAGTGTAATGTTGCTTAATATATAGATATAACGAAGAGACTCAATAGATTTGGTGTGCAATGGAGTTATGAGATTGTGCCTTAGTGATGATCGCTATCTTTATGACTAGTTTAATGTAAACCACAAGAAATCCTCCATGCTTATGACTGTAAAACTCCAGACCGAAAACGACTTTCTTACGGCAAGCACCAGTATAAAGATAAATCAGGAAACAGAAAACGAAAAAGTTTTATGTTCTCATTGTCAGCGCACCGCTACGAATGGTATTAAATGTAAAGGAATTTGTGTTGCTGACAATGATTATTAAGGTATGAATTTTATCGCTGCAATCCAGATGGCTGAGCGGGATTTCTAAGATTCTTCATAACTGTAGCCCTAGCCCCTCGTACCTAACATTTGCCTCCTGACAAGAGCATGGCCAGATTGAACATCAAACCAGTGAATATCCTCAGAGGGCAATGCCAGTGTAATATCTTTGCTACTCCAATTTTGGTCTGTTGGCAACAAAGCACGTACTATAATCGCTCCAGTTTGTGAACCCCCAACCCTGACACTAACCAAATAATGCATACCCAAGTTTTCTACTAGATACACTTGCCCTTGGATAGTTTGGGTATCATCTGGTTGGGCAACGCGAACGTTTTCTGGGCGGATACCTAGCACAATTTGGGGTGGTACAGTTGGGATATCTGGCAGAGCAACTTGGAAGTTACCTAGTATTGCGTATCGTCCTTTACAAGGTAGAGTCAATAAATTCATCTGAGGACTACCAACAAATCCAGCCACAAATAAATTAGCTGGATGATTATAGATGAGTTCGGGCGGGTCAAGTTGCTGGACATAGCCATCGTTGAGCAAAGCTACTTTTGTGGAGAGTGTCATTGCTTCTGTTTGGTCATGGGTAACATAAACCACTGGGACTTTTTGAGCTGCAAAAATTTGCTTGAGGTCGGCTCGGACTCGTTCCCGCAACAGGGCATCCAAGTTACTTAACGGTTCATCTAGCAGGTACACATTGGCATTACGTACTAAGGCACGACCGACTGCAACACGCTGGCGTTGACCTCCAGACATTTGACCAGGCTTGCGGTTCATTAACTCTGCTAATCCTAAAACTTCTGCTACTTCTGCTACTCGCTGTTTAATTTCTGTTGGTGGTACTTTTCTTAGCTTGAGTCCAGAAGCGAGATTTTCGTACACTGTCATGTGGGGATAGAGTGCATAGCTTTGAAACACCATTGCGATGTTGCGATCGCCTGCTGGCTTATAAGTGACATCCACATCCCCAATCTTAATCTGACCGCGAGTAGGTTCTTCAAGACCCGCAATCATGCGTAGGACGGTAGATTTGCCACAGCCAGAAGGGCCAAGTAAAGTCAGAAACTCATCGTTATCTACTGTTAAGCTAACGTCTTTGACAGGGACGATTTTAGAAGTATAGGTTTTATTCAAGTTTTTGAGTTCAAGTTTAGCCATTTTTCTTTAAGGAGGCAGGGGGCAGGAGGCAGGAGGTAGAAGGTAAAGCCCTTCTCCCAAGGGGAGACGCTAACGCGAACGGGCGGGGAAAAGGGTAAGGGGTAAAGGGAAAAGTTTGTTTTTTCCCCTTTTCCCTTTCCCCTTTACCCAGCGAAGCTTTGTCCCTCATCCTTTGACAGCACCAGCGGTAAGACCTTGGACAATCCGGCGCTGGAAAAACAAAACTAGTAAAACTAGAGGTAAGGTTCCGACAACAGTAGCAGCAGCGATCGCACCATAAGGAATTTCAAATACTGTCGCACCACCCAACTGAGCAGCAGCAACGGGAATTGTCTTCAACTCTTCACGAGTCATAAACGTCAAAGCAAAGATAAACTCGTTCCAGGCAAAAATAAAGGTGAGAATTCCAGTAGTCACTAAGGCGGGAAGTGTCATGGGTAGCACGATTTGCCACAGTAGTTGAAAGGTGTTGTAGCCATCGACCCTAGCAGAATCTTCTAAGTCTTTAGGTAATTGCTGGAAAAAGCTTCTGAGTACTAGAATTGTTAGCGGCAAATTGATGGCAGTGTAGGGTATAATCAGCGCCAGATAGTTGTTACCCAGTCTCAGAGCTTGGATAATTTCTAATAGTCCCAAGAACAACAGAATTCCCGGAAATAAGGTGACAATCAAAACGCCGGCGAGGATAAATTTTTCACCCCAAGGGCGTAACCGTGCCAGGGCATAGGCAGCGGGCGCTCCGATCGCTAAAGCTAAAGCTGTAGAAGTAATCGACACAAAGGCACTGTTAAAGATGTAGCGCCAAAATGGGCGACGGGTGAATAACTCAATGTAGTGATTGAAAGTGAATCGTGTGGGGAAATAGACAGTAGGAACAGCTGCAATATCTTCGTTAACTTTAAACGAGGTCAACAATTGCCATAGGGCTGGCGTTAGGCTGAATAACATTACTAATACAATTGCTATTACTAGCAAGATTTTTTTAAGAGAAAACTTGGTTTTCCCTATTCGACCTGGAGTTGTTGAAACTGTTTGTGGAGAACTCATGAGTTATATCATGTCCGATTGATTATGTAATGGTCTATGTATGTATGCAAAAATGTAAAAACTCTTTCTATCCCTGCTCTCTGCCCCTTAAGTGGCTCCCGGTGTTCTGGCACGGTACTTGTTAAGCAAGAAACTAGCGATCGCCACCGCAGCAATTAATATTAGAAATGTTACTACTACAAGAGCTGCTCCATAACCAAAATCTAAGTAGCGCATCACCGTGGAGTAAATGTACAGCGACACTACTTCAGTAGCACCACCAGGGCCACCCCCAGTCATCACAGCAATCAAGTCAAAAATTCCGAAAGCTTGAGCAAATCGAAATAGAACTGCAATTAAGATTTGCGGTAGCAGCAGTGGCAGGGTAATATTGCGGAAGCTTTGCCAAGTATTTGCCCCATCGACTGAGTAAGCTTCATAGAGGTCTTTTGATATCGACTGTAAGCCAGCTAGCAGCAAAATACTGATAAAGGGTGTAGTTTTCCAAACATCAGCAAATATCGCTGCGCTCATTGCCAGAGTTGGATCTCCTAACCAGTTAATTCCAGTTTGAATCAACCCCAATCGCAGTAGAATATCGTTTACAATCCCAAACTGGTCGTTAAAAATCCAAGCCCATGCCAGACCAATCAGAGCAGTAGGCAAAGCCCAAGGTAGAATAGCGGTCGTCCGCACTATGCCCCGTCCAAAAAACGCTTGATTGAGAACTAGGGCAATCCCCAATCCTAGCAACAATTCTGAGAGTACGGATGCTGTTGTGAACACAGTTGTTGCCCATAAACTCTGCCAGAAACGACCATCTCCCGCCATCCGCACATAATTGTCTAAGCCAGAGAATACAGGTTGTAATTCAGTTCCCAAATTCCTGGTAAATACACTTAACCAGAATGCTCGTAAAATCGGATAGGCAAATACAAACAACAACAGCAGCAATGCTGGTGTTAGTAAGATCCAAGCAGTCCGTTGTTCCCGACTTCGGAGTGAATGCAGATTTGTCATTTGTCATTTGTCATTTGTCATTGGTCATTTGTCTTTTATTTATTCTTCTCCCGCTCCCCCTGCTCCCTGCTCTCTGCTCCCCATTCCCTAGCCCCTAGTCCCTAGCAGTCGGCGCGTTTCATTAGCAGCAGCTTGCATTGCTTGTTCAGGACTTGTCCTACCGGATAGCGCGGCGCTGAGATAACGCTGTAAAATATCCGATGTCTGGGCGTATTGTGCAATCGGTGAGCGTAAAACTGCATTGTTCACGACCTCCAATAACTGCGGATAGTGGGGATATTTAGCAACAATTTCTGGATTTGTAAACAAATCTCGGCGACTTGGCACATAGCCTGCACTCAAAATGAATCGGCGCTGTGCCTTTTCACTGGTAAAGTACTGAATTGCTTTCCAAGCTTCTTCGGGATGTTGAGAAGATTTGGCAATTCCTATACCCCAGCCTCCTAAGCAAGCTGCTCCAGTCTGACCAGGAGCATGAACCATTGGTTTAATTGCAATTTTGCCTTGGATTGGCGAACCTTTGGCTTGGGCTAAAGGCCATGCATAAGGCCAACTGCGTAAAAACGCCACTTGACCACTTTGGAACAAACGTCGAGTGTCTTCTTCTTGATAAGTCGTAACTCCCGGAGGAGAAACGCCCTCCCTGATAGTACTACGCAAAAACTCAATGGCTCGTAATGTTTCTGGTCGATCTAGTCCTACTTCAAGGGTGTCGGGATTAACCCAGAAGCCACCAAAACCATCAAGGACTTCCACAAACATTGCCACGAGTCCTTCATATTGACGTCCCTGCCAAACATAGCCCCAATTCACCTTGTCTTTTTTCTGCAAGGCTTGGGAAATTTGCATCAACTCCTCAAAGGTTTCTGGCGGTTTAAATCCTGCTTCTTTGATTAAGTCTTCCCGGTAGTAGAGCATTCCCACGTCGGAACGCAAGGGAATACGGTACAGCTTGTTTTGGTAACGTCCGCCTTCTACATCTTTGGGTGAAAATGCTGCCAACTCCTGCTTGGAAATGCGATCGTCTAGGGGTAGCAACCATTCAGCAGCAGCAAACTTGGATGTCCAGATGACATCCATATTCACTAGATCGTAAGGGGATTCACCTAGGATAAAAGATGAAGTATACAGGTCTTCGAGCAAATTTGTGGCATTCGGCCCCTCAACCAAGTTAATGCGAATGCCTGGGTTTTCAGCTTCAAAGTCTCTAATCAACCCCTGCTTCCAAGGTTGGGCATCAGGGGCAGTAATTAACATACTGAGGGTAACTGGTCGTTGCGAGAGTGCTACCCAATTGAAAAATATGATACCCAACAGAATTGCTATAAAAATCCCCATACGCAAAAAACTTTGTTTTTGGATGAATTTTTGCAGCTTGTTTATTGGGTTTTGGTACAACATTATTATTAATGTAGCGATCGCTAGCTAGTAGGGATAATTATATCTTTATCTACACTTTTTTGATATTGTTCTCTAACTTAGTACAAGTTTGGCGATCAAGCCGCATGTTATAAATAATACCAATTTTGCTATCATCAACTACGACTAAGTTATCTAGTTCAATCCCGTCATGAACCCAATGAGATAGCTGTGGGTTTGACGTCAAATCGTCCAAAAAGCCTAAATAGCCAAGGATTTTTCTTGATTTCCTGTGGCTTCTACCAGTAATTAATGGCTAACCAAGTATTACTCTCATAGTTGATTTAGCCATGCCACCTTTTGACTGTTCCAACTCAGTTTATCTACGATTTTTCTATCTTTAACTAGATAGTTGCGTGGAGTCGGTAAATAAAAGTTCTGTTTATCTGAAATTACCTCATCTAAATTCCCCCAAAATGGCGCTGCTAACATCAAATCCCGGATGTCTGCGTTTTTTAGTTATAGCAATACCCAAGCACATGAAATACACCCCACCCGCGCTGTCGCGCATCCTCCCCTTAGCAAGGCTACGGTGTACACACAAATCGGAAAAACCTCATCACCAAAGATTTGCAGTATTGCAATAACGGCGATGCCTACAGCTGGCTACGCTTACGCATTTGCTATTTCGGCGATCGCATTTGCTATTTCGGAGAACGCATTTGCTATTTCGGCGAACTCATTTGCTATTTCGGCGAACTCATTTGCTATTTCGGCGAACTCATTTGCTATTTCGGCGAACTCATTTGCTATTTCGGAGAACGCATTTGCTATTTTGGAGAACTCATTTGCTATTTTGGAGAACTCATTTGCTATTTTGGAGAACTCATTTGCTATTTCGGCGATCGCATTTGCTATTTCGGCGATGCCTATGGCTGGCTACGCCTACGCATTTGTGTGTACACCGTAGACTTAGCAAGGTGAGGGTTAGGGAGGAGTGATTTTGTAGCTCACCGGAGTTGGAAACGCTATAAGATTCCCAAAAAATTAACAATAACCGCACCTTTACGGACGGACACCACTACAGTTACCAAGATTAAAACCTCTTAACATCTCGTTACACTAAAGACATCGAGACAGACGAAAGTCAACATCTCGCAGATGAAAACAAAGGTGAACGACATGAATGGCACAATTCGCGTTGGTAATCTCTTCGGCATTCCCTTCTATATCCATCCATCGTGGTTTTTAGTTCTGGGTTTGGTAACTTGGAGCTATAGCAGTGGACTGGCGGCGCAATTTCCCTTAATATCCGGGGGATTAGCTGTACTATTAGGATTGATGACAGCGCTGTTGTTATTTGCCTCTGTCGTCGCCCATGAATTAGGACACAGTTTCGTCGCCATTCGCCAGGGAATTGATGTCAAATCAATTACACTGTTCATATTTGGTGGTTTGGCCAGCTTAGAAAAAGAGTCGAAAACTCCAGCAGAAGCTTTTTGGGTGGCGATCGCCGGGCCTTTAGTTAGCCTACTGTTATTTGGAAGTCTAACAGCAATTGGATTTGCTACCGCTGCATCCGGGCCATTGGCAGCAATTCTTGGTGTTTTGGCTTCTGTTAACCTGGCATTAGCGCTATTTAACCTGATTCCTGGTTTGCCATTAGATGGCGGTAATATCCTCAAGGCGGCTGTTTGGAAAATTACAGGTAATCCTTACAAAGGTGTAGTTTTCGCCAGTCGATTTGGACAAATCTTTGGTTGGGTAGCGGTTCTTTCCGGTGTACTTCCACTGTTCTTATTTGGCAGCTTCGGTAACTTCTGGAACTTATTAATTGGTTTCTTCTTATTACAAAATGCTGGTAATGCGGCGCAATTTGCCAGAGTTCAGGAAAAACTTACAGGATTAACAGCTGAGGATGCTGTCACACTCAATAGCCCAATTGTATCAGCTAATCTTACCCTAAGAGAGTTTGCCGATCAGCAGGTTGTGAGTGGACAAAACTGGCGGCGGTTCTTGGTGACTGATGATGGGGGACAATTAGTAGGTGCGATCGCAGTTGATAATATGCGTTCTATCCCGACAGCAATGTGGTCAGAAACTCAAGTTAGAGAAGTAATGCAACCAATTGCTCAATCTACCACAGTCCAATCTGATCAACCACTTTTGGAAGTCGTACAGCTACTCGAACAACAAAAGCTATCTGCGCTTCCTGTAATTCGTAACAACGGCGTGCTAGTGGGAATTTTAGAAAAAGCAGCGGTTATCCAGTTACTCCAAAGCAGAACTCAACCCAATCCTGCATAGTTATTTCATCAAAAATACTCTTCTTGGCTATTAGATCCCCGACTTCTTAAAGAAGTCGGGGATCTTTCTTAAAGAAGTCGGGGATTCTATCTTAAAGAAGTCGGGGATCTATAGATATTAAGAAAAGGTTATTAAAAGATAAAGCCTAATGTAGGATTATTGTTGTGGTGCTGAATTCTGCCATAAGTAAAATTTTTACTTAATTTCTCTAATTAAAAGAGTGATTGATTGTAACTGGTGAAGTGCGAATGCCTGTGTCAAAAGTTATTTTGAATCTTTGCAATGTCGGCTTGGTTGTGACAACTGTCCTTTTACTGGCAGGAGGGGCTTATGCCAACGAAGCGCCTAAAAAGACCAAGACTATAGCTTTACCAGACCAGTCACATCCCTTAACTAATATCAATCCTGTATCTGAGTTAGTAGATATTCAACCTACAGACTGGGCTTTTCAATCTTTCCAATCTTTAGTCGATCGCTACGGTGTAGTTACAGGTTATCCCGATCGCACATTTCGAGGTAATCAAACTATGACTCGCTATGAATTCGCAAGCGGTCTTTTGATCACCATAAATCACATTAACAACTTGCTCCTCACGGGGACTTCTCACCAAGTAAGTCAAGAAGACTTGGAAACTCTCAACCGATTGCAAACAGAGTTTGCCCAAGAACTAAAAGATCTTCAAGGACGAGTAGATAAATTAGAATCACGTTTAGCGTCTACAGCCCAACAGCAGTTTTCTACGACTACTAAACTGCAAGGAGAAGTTCTTTTTGCCTTGATTGGACTTGGTGGCGGTGACAAAGCTGATAGCAGTGGGGATGCTATCGACAGTAATTTAACTTTCAGTAGCCGGGTACGGCTAAATTTTGATACTAGCTTCACTGGTAAAGACCGCCTCAGAACTCGCTTGCAAGCTACAAATATCGCGGCAGTAGATAATGCATCTGGAACTGAAATGGCACGTTTAGCTTTTCAAGGCGATAGCGAAAACCAGTTTGAAATCAACGTCTTAGAATACCGCTTCCCATTGGGAGAGAACGCGATTGTTTATCTGGAGGCGGTAGGCGGCGACTTGGATGAATTTGTTGCCAATACTTTCAATCCCTTTTTGACTGGTAGTGGTCGTGGTTCCCTCTCCCGCTTTGCCCAGCGCAACCCAATTTACCGCCAGGGAGAAGGAGCAGGATTAGGTATAGTTTATAACTTTAATGAGACAGTCAACTTGAGTTTGGGGTACATTGCTAATGATGTTCAAGACCCAGAAATTGGGTTTGATGAGACAGCATACGGAGCGATCGCTCAACTCTCCTTTGAACTTAGTGATAGCTTTGGAGTAGGCTTTACCTACGTCCGTTCTTACAATAACCTCGACGAAAGCGGAACCGGTAGCCGTCGTGCTAACGATCCTTTTAATAACGAGAGTAATGCCATTGTTGCCGACTCCTTCGGTTTGCAATCTGCGATCGCAATTAACTCTAACTTCACACTCTCTGGTTGGGTCGGCTTCACCAATGCTACAGCTACCGATTTACCAAACGACCCAGCAGCAAATATTTTTAATTGGGCGCTGACTTTGGCTTTAGTTGATTTAGGCAAAGAAGGGAGCCTTGCAGGAATTGCGATCGGTCAACCACCCAAAGTTACCAACAATGACTTTCAGGTTGCAGGTCAGGCATACGCAGATACAGACAACTCTATGCATATAGAAGCTTTTTACCGCTTCCCCGCTAATGACAACATTGCCATTACCCCAGGGCTGCTGGTGATTACTAACCCAGAACACGATCGCAACAACAATACAATCTATATTGGTCTGATTCGGACAACTTTCAGCTTTTAATGATTATTACAAACCATCCGTAGCGGATGCTGCATTATTACTCAACGGTTAGACTAGAACCAATGGTAATAATTGTAGGAATAATATGATGAGCGATCGCGACTATACATTAATCATTGACAAAAGTGGTAGTATGTCCACCCCTGATCAAGTCGGTGGTAGAAACAGATGGGATATAGCCCAAGAGTCTACTCTGGCTTTAGCAAGAAAATGCGAGCAGTTTGACCCAGATGGCATCACTGTTTACGTGTTTTCCGGTAGATTTAAACGCTATGACGATGTTACCTCAGCCAAAGTAGCGCAGATATTTCTAGAAAATGACCCTGCTGGTACGACAAACTTAGCTGGTGTACTTCAGGATGCACTCAATAATTACTTTAAACGCAAAGCCGCTGGTCAAACCAAACCCAATGGCGAGACAATTTTAGTAATTACCGATGGCGAACCAGACGATCGCAAAGCAGTATTTGAAGTCATAATTCAAGCCACTCGCCAAATGGAACGTGATGAAGAATTGGCAATTTCGATGATTCAAGTCGGTTCAGATTCCCAAGCTACCAAGTTTCTCAAAGCTTTAGATGATCAGTTGCAAAGTGTTGGCGCTAAATTTGATATTTGCGACACAGTGACTTTAGACGATTTAGAAGACATGAGCCTCGCAGATGTGTTGATGAATGCAATAACGGACTAATGCGTCGATCGCCTAAAGGTTTTGACTCTTAATTGGAGAATTGAATAATGCTAGAAAATCGTGATTACACCTTAATTATTGACAAAAGCGGCAGCATGGCCACCCCAGATCAAAAGGGTGGTAGAAGCCGATGGGTAGCAGCACAGGAATCTACCTTAGCTTTAGCGAGTAAGTGTGAGCAATTTGATCCAGATGGCATCACTATTTATGTATTTTCTGGTAAATTCAAGCGCTATGAAAACGTCACATCAGGTAAAGTAGCACAAATTTTTCAAGAAAATGATCCCTCTGGTACTACTGATTTGGCAGCAGTATTAAAACACGCAACTGATGATTACTTTCAACGCAAATCATCTGGTAAAACTAAACCAAATGGTGAAACAATTTTAGTAGTTACTGACGGTGAACCAGACGATCGCAAAGCGGTAATGAGGGTAATTATCGAAGCTTCCCGCCGTATGGATCGAGATGAAGAATTAGGCATTTCCTTTATTCAGGTTGGTACAGATCAGCAAGCTACCCGCTTTCTTAAAGTCTTAGATGATGATCTCCAAAGTGCTGGTGCTAAGTTTGATATCTGTGACACCATCACTATGGAAGATATGGAAGATTTAAGTTTATCAGAAGTGTTGCTGAATGCTATTAATGACTAGCAACGCTTTACGGAAAATCCTTGTTTTCTAAGCTTCTAATATCTTGTCAGTGAGTATGTTTATTTCCGCCGTGCAGTACTAGCTATACTGTTTATAGGACTTGCAACAATGGATTCTATTGATGATTTGTTAGCTCAACTCAAAGCTGAGTACGAAGAAGTACAACCTAAACAGCAGCAACTAAAATCAAATGCAGCCAAATCATTTATCCAACCGTCAAAAAAGTCGGCATCTTTAATAGATAATCTTTTAGCAGAAGTCAAGGCCAATTTTGCAGAGCAGGATGCTGCTGAGGAGTTAAAAAGGCAACAAGAACTAGAACAAGAAAGAATTCAACAAGAAAAACTCAAAGCCAAACAAATAGAAGCTTTGAGAGTACAAGCAAAAGAATGGTTAGCTAAATTAGATCCTTTCTCATCTGAAGGACTTTGGTTTGAAAGGTTCGCTGAAAGATATTCCTCAAAATTAGAGGCGGCGATTGAATATTTGCAAAACAACTAGGCTTTTCATCTTCGTGTCTTTGTGTCTTGGTGGTTAAACAATTGATTTTTTAACCACGAAGGCACTAAGACACCAAGAACAATACATTACACCTTGAAAAGCAATGCCCATTTTTCAACTTTAAGGTAATTTATTTGAGCTGTAATGTTTAATAGCCCATTCATGCATTGCATAAAGAATTGGTCGTAAACTTTCTCCCAAAGAAGTTAATGAATATTCGACTTTGGGAGGGATTTGAGGATAAACTTCTCGATGAATAATACCGTCTTCCTCCATTTCTCTAAGTTGCTGGGTCAGCATTTTTTGGGTAATTCCGGGTAAGGCTCGCTGCAATTCACCAAACCGTTTTATGTCAGCCATTAATTCTCTAATAATCAAAACCTTCCAGCGTCCGCCAATTACCTTTAGCGTGGTTTCTACTTCACAATTCAGCCTGCTATGGTTTTCTGCTTCAGCTTTCATAGTGACTTTTTAGTAAGTATCTTACTTTTCAGTGCCTACTTTTCATATTAGCTATACATAGTTTAAAGTCAACTCGGCAGGTGTTTTGTAATTTGACCTCAACACTGTTAAAGGCTTGTAGGGGCGATTTTTTGTAGGAAATTTATTTATGACAAATATTCTCCATATTGATTCTAGTCCGCGTGGTGAGCGTTCTCATTCACGCACACTTACCCATAAATTTGTCACAGAATGGCAAGCCGTTCATCCTAAAAGCTCAGTAACCTATCGGGACTTAGGTCATAATCCTGTTCCCCATGTAGACGAATCATGGATTGCTGCTGCTTTTACACCACCGCAGGCACACACACCTGAATTAGCAGAGGCAATTAAGGTGTCTGATGCCTTAGTTGATGAGTTTCTTGCAGCCGAGCGCTACGTCTTCGGTGTACCGATGTACAATTTTAATATACCTTCTACCTTCAAGGCTTACATTGACCAAATTGTTCGTGTTGGTCGCACCTTCGCTGTTACAGAACAAGGGAATTTTCAAGGACTGGTTGAAGGGAAAAAGTCGTTAGTGATTACGGCTCGTGGTGGTAGTTTTACAAATGGAAGTCCCGCAGCTCCTTATGATTATCAAGAACCCTATCTGAGAGCGATTTTTGGCTTTATCGGTATTACAGACGTTTCTTTCATTCATCTGGAAAACCTCAATGCGGGTGAGGCTGCTCGTGAACAGGCTTTCGCTGAAGCTCAAGAGGCGATCGCTCAAGCAGTAACTAACTGGTAATCTTAATACCTGTTACTAATTGACTGGCACTCAGGGAATTTTTCCAGAACAGAGTGCCAAATCGTTTACTCAACCACTGATGTGGAAGCTCCCTCAGCTGATGGAGGTACACCGGGTAACTCTAGACAATATCCCGCGCCATATACAGTTTTAATATAACGAGGATGGCGGGGATCTGGTTCTAACTTAGTTCTCAAGTGGCGGATATGCACCCGAATTGTTTCAATGTCATCATCTGGATCGTAACCCCAAACTTCTCTAAGGATTTCGCTGGGGGAAACTGTCTGACCGTGGCGTTGAAGCAAGCAGTGAAGTAGCTCAAATTCCAAGTGAGTCAATTTCACTGTCTCATTGAACCATATCGCCTCAAATCTTTCGGGAACGAGGGTGAGTGATCCATAGTTAAGAATTTCACTATGCTTGGCTGCTTGGGGAATGCGGTCAGTACGCCGCAATAGTGCTCGTACCCGCGCCAGCATTTCTTCAACTTCAAAGGGTTTGGTAAGGTAGTCATCTGCGCCAGCATTGAAGCCTTCTACCTTATCCTGAGTTTGGCTTAGAGCCGTCAACATTAACACGGGAATTTCAGCGGTGCGATCGTCCCGACGCAGGCGTTGACAAACGGTAAATCCATCTACTCTTGGCAACATCAGATCGAGCATGATCAAGTCTGGTTGTAGCTGGAGAGCCAATGCCTGACCTTTGATGCCGTCTTCAGCTTGACTAACATCGTAGCCGGCCATTTCTAAGTTGACGGCAACGAGTTCTGAAATTGCTGGGTCATCGTCTATGACTAGAATCCTCGGCATCTTAAAAAATTATTACTACTTATTAAGGATAAAGAAGAACCTTTGGTAGATACAAAGATTTCTGCACAGATTATAAAAAAGTTTTAAAATCTAACATAAATCTTAAGATGAAAGAATTGTGAAATCAAGACTAAATTACAGGAAAATCTAGCTATGATGTGTCACCCTCCCTACAAACCGCCTAAGTTTTTGCAAAACGGGGTGGCAATGACTGTTTACACGGCTTTGTGGGGAAAAAGATCCTGGGACATTAATCGATATCCTGAGCCGTTATACCATAAAAAAATCTTTACGGGTGGGCAAGATGTACCAATTTTTGGTTGGGTTGCCATCCCTGAAAATGCTCATAGCACAATTGTGGGTACTTATGGCATCACAGGTGAGCTAGAGACGGAATGGTCTTTGAAGCTTCTAGGACAAAAGGCATACGCTCAAGGCTACGCTGTAGTGTTATTTGATTGGCGTGCTCACGGCAAAACTGCTGAATTATCCCCGACTTTGACTTCTGATGGGTTGTACGAGGGGGAAGATTTTGTTCGCATTGCAGCAGCAGCAGCAGAAATGGGATGTCCGAAAAAGTTTTGGTTCACAGGGTTTTCTTTAGGGGGACAATTGGCGTTGTGGGGGGTGAAAACTGCTGAGGATTTACTAGCTAGGGACAATGAGTATTTAGGGCTAAAAAACAGCGATATTGCTGGTGGTGCAGTGATTTGCCCAAGTTTGGATTCTTTGCGATCGCTATCTTATTTAGTCAAGAGGCCTTTTGGCAAATATTTAGAAGCTGGGATTGCACGGAATTTGAAAAAACTCGCATGGCGAATACATGATGCTCATCCTGGAACCATTGACCCAGCGGCAATTGAAAGAGCAAACAGCATTTGGGATTTTGACAAGGAACTGGTAATTAGCCGACTAGGTTTTGATTCTGTAGAAGCATATTATCAAGCTAGCAGTGCACTGCAAATACTGCCGCAGCTTGCAAAACCAACCTTAATTGTATACGCTGCTGATGACCCACTTTTTCACCCAGCTATCATACCTGATTTAGAAGCTGCTTGTGCTGGCAATCCTGTAATAGATTTGTTGCTGACTCGTTACGGAGGTCATGTTGGCTATTTGAGCAGCAAAGAGTGCCAGCGTCAAGCAAAAGACCCTGACCCTTGGTGGGCATGGAATCGAGTTTTAAAATGGCTGGAAGAAAAGTAAAGTTCCTAATTCAATCATCGAACCAGATACGGCTATCATTGCAAAGCAGAGAGAGGATGGCATTGATTGAGACGCTACCACAACATTATTGGTAAACCAGCAATCACAGAAGCAATACTTGTCCAGAGAGTAAAGCGCTCAATATCTACTTCATCTAGGGCAACGCTCATTTGCTTGATTGCTAATAGCAACGCTGCTAGTAGGAGCACAAAGAAGGCAACATAGCCCAAATTTATCATCATTTATCCTGATTATCTTGACAAGGAAATAACCCTAATAGGTTTTTAGCAAGCTTTGGCAAGGGTTTTTTGTTGCATATTTAGCACTTTCTGAGAAAAACTATTGAGCAGTGAAGAGATATCTCCCTCAGATAACCAAATCATAGTTTCATAACCAACCCGGCCCATTTCTGGCTCTGGCCCCATAGGCATTTCCACCAAATAGTCCCAGCTATCTGACTCAAATCGATAGTTTTTGATAACGCCTTCCCCACCAATAAAACTTACTATTTGACCTTCACGAAACTTAGGTACTGCCAAAAAAGTTGCAGACATTCCTTGTAATTCCTCTGAGTAATACAGTCATAACTAATGTTGTAGCTAAAAGAAAATTTGCTATTCTCTGTCAAGAGTTTCAACGTACTCTCTTTCAGAGGTTCCAACATCGAATTAGGGATCGTACATCTAGAGTGATAAAGGAGGCACGTATATTTAGAGTAATCATTAGACCCACTGAAGCGATCGCGGCTAATTATAACCGAGTATTAAGTAGTGATGCTTACATTTAAACTTAATATTTAGTCATTAGTCCTTTATAAACACAAATGACTAATTGACGGTCTTTAGGAGAAAATGCAACATGTAGGCGCGTTAGCTCATAACAGCTGCTTCTATTTACCTGTCCCTTGACTTTCTGACTTAATGATTGCACCTAATCATCTCTGGCTACCTGCACCGACAGATTTAACTTTGTTACCAAATGATGTCCATGTCTGGCAAATAAACCTTGACCAACCAGAACAACAGATACAATATTTGGCTACAATCCTGTCCAGTGACGAAATTGCTCGAGCTGAACGGTTCTATTTTCAAAAGCATCGGCAACATTTCATCGCTGGTCGCGGTATCCTCCGAACTATATTAGGTCGCTACTTGGGCATTGAGCCGCAAAAGATCCGATTTGATTATCAATTGCGAGGAAAACCAGTATTAGCGGATATATTTGCTGAGAGTGGACTGGTGTTTAATTTGTCTCATTCTCAGAACTTAGGTTTGTTTGGGGTGAATTGCACTCGCCAGATTGGTGTGGATTTAGAGTATATTCGCCCGGTTTCTGACTTAGAATCTCTTGCCAAACGGTTCTTTTTAGCTAGAGAATATGCTGTATTGCGATCGCTATCTCCCAACCAACAGCAAGAGGTATTTTTTCGTTACTGGACTTGCAAGGAAGCTTATTTAAAGGCAACTGGAGATGGATTAGTTGGGCTAGAGCACATTGAAGTATTACTAACTCCCACAGAACCAGCCATATTACAGACATCGCAAGACTGGGGTCTTGTTGAGCTAATACCTGCTAAAGATTATGTTGCGGCGGTAGCTGTTGCAGGTTTAGGTTGGCATTTAAAATGCTGGCAGTACTGATTAGACTTGTCTTGAGAATGGGGACTGGGGATTGGGGAAGAATAAATATTATCTCCTGCCTCTTGACCCTTGTACAGACGCGATTAATCGCGTCTCTACTCTTGACCCTTGTACAGACGCGATTAATCGCGTCTCTACTCTTGCTATTTATTTTCTTGCATACTTCTGACAATTTTTGTCACCTGTTTTCTGGGTATAAATCTGACACTTTTAGCGAGTATTTTATTTATAAAACCAGGAATAACAACTGTTTTACCGCGCATTAAGGCTTGATAACCAATCTTAGCGACTGTTTCTGCATCCATCATCTTTTTACCCTTGAGCAGCTTAGAGCCGGCCATCCCTGTTCTTTCATGAAAGGCGGATTCGGTTGAGCCAGGGCAAAGAACTGTCACCGTAACACCTGTACCTTCTAATTCGTTAGCGATCGCTTCTGAAAACGATAAAATATAGGCTTTAGTTGCAAAATAAACTGCCATTAAAGGCCCTGGTTGAAAAGCAGCAGCAGAGGCAACGTTTAAGATTTTGCCATCGCCCTGCTTTACCATATCCTTGAGAAATAATTTAGTTAAATGAGTCAGACACACCAAATTTACCTGGAGCATTTCCAATTCAGTGGTCAGATTTGTTTCATTAAATAATCCATAAGTCCCAAATCCAGCATTATTCACTAGCACATCAATTTTGATAGTTGCTTTTTGTAACTCAGTGAAAATTTCTTCGGGAGATGTTGATATAGATAAATCCTTGATCATAGGTTTGATGAAAATGCCAAATTCTTCTTGGAATTTAGACACCATCTCTACGAGTTTTAATTCGTTTCTGTCTACTACAACAAGATCATAATCATGAGCGGCAAAAATCCGTGCTAATTGGTAGCCAATGCCACTAGCTGCCCCAGTAATAAGAGCAATTGGTTTACACTGACTTTGGTGTATTGTATTCATGTCATAAAGTTGGTGAATTCAACATGATTAAGCTGTGTTGCATTGACATTTACAGTGGCGATCGCTTGCCTAAAATCAAGTAAATTTAATGACTAAAGCTACAAGAAACATCTTGAGTCTTTAGCTTTTTAAATGCTTGTGTAGTGCATTGGTAGAGAGCTTGATAACTGTAGCAGTGGAAAGCTAAATTTAGGACTTACGCATTGTAAAAATTAAGCATCAATGCACTTAGTTCCTTTCAAACTGCTAATTGACTACTCTGTAATACATGTAATACATTATCCCCAAAAGCATAGAAAAGTCAAACTTTTGTGGATAACAACTACCATTGTATACTCGATTTTTTATCTCAATGTGGAAGTTCTAAAAATTTATTTTTAAAACCACGGATAATTAGGGCAATTATATTGCTGTTGCTGGTTTTGATGTTTTTAGCTGATTTCTGAATTGCTGATTTCTGAGTAAAGAATGAAGAAATGTTGGATATATTATTTGGTTACTTAGAATTCAGCACTAATACCTAAATAATCTAACTAAAATATCGATTGACACCCTTGTAAGTAGAGGGGTTGAATTAAATATAAAACCCCTATAGGGTGTGTTCCCGCGAAGCGCGTGACGCACCATTTCTAAGTTTTTGATATGTTACGGAAGCCAGTAACACACCCTACTAGCATGACCGGGCTAAAATGTTGCAATAAATTTCTTGTAGTGTGGGATGGTCGCCCGCACCGGACGGGCGAGACGCCATTGTTGTCAACTTAAGCTACAAATAGGTTCACTGTTGGCTTTGTCACCTGCCTTGAACTTTAGTTCCTTGCAGGATATAGATTTCACGTTAAATTGACACTTATGGCGAGATGCCCATCCCACAAAAGGAAAGGTAATGCACTATTTTAGCCTTGCCACGCCACTACTATCTTCTAATTATTTGTGCCTACCCACTTACTATCCATTTACCGTTTGCGTAATCAAGTTTGTTTGCTCCCTAGCAAGTTGTTCGCTTAGCCATTGTATTTCACTTTCAAGAAACGCAGTATACCTTTGCCATGCCGCAGTCTGATAGGGGTCTGATGGGAGTGGTTCCATTTCTTGGCTTTCCAAGCGTAGCCGACAAACCATTAAACGATGCTCCAGTAACTTTAGCCGTTCTTTAGATTCTAGGGAACTAAAAAAGAAAAACTTGATCATAAAGCGAGAACGAGCGTGTACCCAGCTTTCATGGGGGTGTTCCAGCATCTCTTTTTTCCAACGTTCTCGCCCTAGCTCAGTAATTCTGTAAACCTTACGAGTCTGACCCCCATCTGCACCCTCAACTAGCACAGAAATTGCTCCTTGTTCTTCTAGTCGCTTCAACAGAGGGTAAATCGCACCATAATTGACGCTGATGCAACCGCTCATAAACAGTTCTATTTGCTGCTTCAGGCGATATCCATGTAGGGGTTCACGTAGCAGTAGACCTAAAGTGGCTAACTCAAGCATTTATATCAAACTGATGTATCTATATAGTATCATGTTAATTTGTAGTCACATTTTGCACTTAACTGTGAGTACACCCTGAACTAAAGTTCAGGGCTTCATAGCCAAAATCCGCTAAAACCGACTGAAATACATATTAAGTCAGTTAAAGCTGACTTAGAGCTATGAGCCAAGAATTTATTTCTTGGCGGGCGAAAAGTTAGGTGCAAGATATTTAGTATATGAAAACCAGCTAGCTTACCAAGAAAAGTTAAAAAAGTCACTTGAGGAGTATTGAAGGGTATTGCTTAATTTACCTGACCAAACACTCCTTGATAAAGTTATGCGTTAGGAGAAAATTGTCTTGATTTAAGAACTTCTCAGATATATCTTTATAAAGATTGAAAAGGTTATTAAAACTTAAAATATCTATCTATAGGAGAAGTTACAAATCACAAGTAAAAAGATTTTAATAAGACATTAAAACAATTGACTATCAAGCTAAAACATCTATATAAATTTCAGGAGATATGAATTTGCAACGATAAATCATTAGTTAGATATTTATAGTGATTTTGTATGGAGGGAGTAAATAAAGTGAAATTCAAATGTCATTAAAAGCATCTGTTGAGTGCTAATTTTTCCTGCCTCAAGGAGATTATCCAATTAGGTAGTTACGCATTATGAAGAACTCAGAATCTTTCGACGAAACAAAGCAGATAAGAGCGGGTAAAGATGACAGCGATGATCAGCGCTCTAACGTGGCAGTTATATCGGGAGATACTGACACGGTGGGTGAAGTCAATGCTGATGCTTCGCAAGAATCTGAACAGAAATACTCATCATCAAGAAAACGGAAGTGGCTGCTGGTTTTAGGGGCGATCGTACTGCTAGCTGGCGGAGGTATTGGCTGGCGTTGGTGGCACAGCAATGCTCAAACGCAAACACCACCAGGTCAAAGCCAAGCCCAAGCGATACCTGTAAAAATATCGCCAGTGGAGACAGGAACAATTAGAGAAAGTTCGGAGTTTGTCGCCAACTTAGAGTCACGCCGTGCAGTCACTCTTGTGCCTCAGATTCAGGGTCGAGTATCTCAGATTTTTGTCAGACCAGGGGATGTGGTGAAGACTGGTACGCCGATTCTCCAAATCAATCCTGATGAACAACAAGCAGCAGTTAGTAGTGCAAGTGCTAGTATTGCAGCGGCACAAGCTGAAGTCAAAAATGCTAGAGCAACACTCAGTTCTCTAGAAGCTGAGCGGGTTTCTAACCAATCTCAGTCAAGATTAAGCCAGCAGCAATACGAAAGATACTCTCGTCTAGCAACAGAAGGAGCAGTATCACGAGACACTAGAGATCAATATTTCAATCAACTCCAAGCAGCTAGCTCCAGCCTTGCTGCGATCAATCAACGGATTGAAGCTCAGCGAGCTGTTGTAGCCCAGGCTGAAAAGGCTGTGCAGCAAGCACAAGCAAATGCTAAGCAAGCACAAGTTCAACTTCAGTACTTCCAATTGAAAGCACCTTTTGCGGGCACTGTTGGTAATATTCCAGTTAAGCTAGGAGACTTTGTTAATACTTCTACTCAACTAACAACCATTACTCAAAATCAACCCTTAGAGGTCAATATTTCTCTGCCTTTACAGCAGGCTACTAGAGTGCGCGAAGGTACTCCAGTAGAGCTAATTAACTCACAGAATCAGGTAGTTGGTACTAGTAAAGTATTCTTCATTTCTCCTCAAACTGCTGATGAAACTCAATCTGTACTAATTAAAGCCCTATTTGATAATGCTAAAGGTCAACTGCGGGCTAATTCATATGTGCAAGCAAGAGTCATTTGGCAAGAACGTCCTGGGGTTCTGATCCCAACTGAGGCAGTCTCTCGCGTGGGAGGACAAACTTTTGTTTATGTGGCTGAACAAGCACAAAACGAACAAGAACAAGCTCAACTGGTAGCTAGACAAAAGCCAGTTAAGTTAGGCAATATCCAAGGTAATAGTTATCAAGTATTAGAAGGATTAAAACCAGGAGAAAGAATCATTGTCACAGGTTTGCTTAACCTGAGAAATAATGCTCCTATTACCCCACAATCGTAGGATTGGGGACTGGGGGATAGGGTGAATAAATAATCGGCGTTGCTGAATCCAGATATGAATTTACCGGGCTACGCCCCGCTTCTCTACGAGACGCTTCGCGAACGCTAACACGCAGAGACGCAGCGAAAAATATGAGCGCCGGCTCCCGGCGATCATACTTTTCAAGACAGAGGCGCAGAGAGTAAGAGCTTAAGATGTTAAGTTTTTAAATTTCATACTTCAATTCAGCAATGCCAAATAATCAATATCCAATCCCTAATACTTAATCCCCAATCCCCAATCCCCAGTCCCTTTTACTAGTCCTACGGCCAATCTACCTATGTTTGTTGATTTTTTTATTAAGCGACCTGTATTTGCTAGCGTCTGCACTATACTTATCTTGCTAGTCGGAGCAATTAGTATTCCCACACTATCAATTGCTCAATATCCTGAAATTAGTCCTCCTCAAGTTAACGTTAGTGCCAACTACACTGGGGCTAATGCTGAGGTTGTCGAAAATACAGTTACGACTGTTTTAGAAAGAGAAATTAACGGTATCCCTGCTCAGAGGTATATCAGTTCGAGCAGTAGTAACTCTGGTAGTAGTTCAATATCAGTCACATTTGACGCGAACCGTAACCAAGATATTGCAGCTGTTGATGTCCAAAACCGTGTGTCTGCGGCCGAAGCTCAGTTACCAGAAGTAGTGCAGCAGACGGGAGTTACTGTTACAAAAAGATCTAGCTCTATTCTCATGGGTTTTGGTCTGTATACAGACAACAACGAGTATGACACCATCTTTTTAAGTAACTACGCTGACATCTATTTAGTAGATGCCCTCAAACGTGTAGAAGGCGTTGGTGATGTCACTATTTTTGGCGAACGTAGGTATTCGATGCGTGTGTGGCTAGAGCCAAGCCAGCTTGCTAGTCGCAGTCTCACTGCTGAGGATGTAACCGCAGCCCTTCAAGAACAGAATTTACAAGTAGGTGCGGGGCGACTCGGACAGCAGCCAGCACCAGACGGGCAAAGATATCAACTTGACGTGCAGGCCCAGAGCCAACTACAAGATGCTACAGAGTTTGAGAATATCATCATTAAAACAGGGGAAAATGGCACGCTGGTCAGACTGAAAGATGTTGGGAGGGTGGAATTAGGAGCAGAAAACTACGATTCTTTCCTACGATTTCGGGGCAAAGATGCTGTGGGGTTGGGGATTTATCAACTTCCTGGTAGTAATGCTTTGGATGTTGCTAGCGCAGCTAAAGCTGAAATGCAAAGGCTGGCTCTTAATTTCCCCCCAGGAATCAAATATGATATTGGGTTTGATACAACTTTGTTTGTGCAAGCATCACTTACAGAAGTGGTCGTGACTTTAGCGATTGCGATCGCTTTAGTTGTGTTAATCATCTTTGTCTTCTTGCAAGACTGGCGCACCACAATTATCCCGTCCCTGACAATTCCAGTTGCTTTGATTGGGACTTTTGCTTTCATTAAGGTTTTTGGGTTCACGATTAATAGCTTGACATTGTTCGGTTTGACTCTAGCAAGTGGGATGGTCGTTGATGATGCGATCGTTGTGGTTGAGGATATCTCGCGCCTGATTCAAGAAAAAGGTATGGAGCCGCGTGAAGCCGCTTCCACAGCAATGCACGAGCTATTTGGCGCAGTCATTGCAACTTCACTTGTACTCATGGCAGTATTTGTTCCGGTTGCTTTTTTCCCAGGAACGACGGGAGCGCTTTATCAGCAGTTTGCCTTGACTATCGCCTTTTCTATTGCGATTTCTACCTTTTTAGCGTTGACAATTACTCCATCGCTCTCAGGTCTATTACTACGTCAAAGGGAAAAACCTGGCGGTTGGTTGGGGTGGATTTTTGACCGCATTAATGGATTTCTTGACTGGTTAGGCCGAGGTTATCAGCGAGTTCTGAATCAGATAGTCAAGATTAAATACATCATTCTGGCGGTGTTTGTCGCCAGCTTAGGGTTAACGGCTTGGCTGTTTTTCAGCGTCCCAACAGCCTTTTTACCTGAAGAAGATCAAGGTTACTTTATTACCCTGATCCAAGGGCCACCAGGAGTATCGCTAGAATATACCGATGACGTGATAGCTAAAGTAGAACAAGAAATCTTGAAATTGCCCGAAGTCAGAAGTACTTTTGCAATTGGTGGTTTTGGTTTCTCTGGTAATACTGCTAACAATGGTGTAGTTTTTACTTCCCTCAACCCTTGGGAAGACCGAACTGGAGCAGAGCAGTCAGTACAGGCAATTATCAATAAGTTAAGAGGAGGGCTGTCAGCGATATCCGAAGCCAGAGTTTTCCCAAGTAATCCCCCAGCAATTCCAGGTTTAGGCTCTACTGGTGGTTTCCAATTTCAGCTACAAGACCAAGGAAACGTCGGTCTTGATACTTTAGTTCAAGTGGCAAACCAGTTGATTGCAAAAGCCAATCAAACACCAGGATTGCAAAGTGTATACACCACTTTTTCAGCAGATACGCCACAGGTACTTGTAGAAGTGAATCGCAACCAAGCTAAGGCGTTACAAGTTCCCATTGCAGATGTCTTTAATACACTGCAAACTCTGTTGGGATCTCAATATGTGAATGACTTTACGTTACAGCAGCGAAATTACCGCGTTTATGTGCAAGCAGATGCACAGTACCGAGCTAACCCTGATGATATCGGTCAATTATATGTTCGGAACGAACAAGATAGGATGATTCCTCTGAGCAACTTGGTGAAGATTACTCCCACTACTGGAGCACAAACAATAAATCGCTATAATCTGTTGCGCTCGATTGAAATCACTGGCTCAGCAGCTTCAGGTTCTAGTTCTGGGGAAGCAATTGAGGTAATGGAGCGGCTAGCTCAAGAGATTTTGCCACCGACTTTAGGCTATGAATGGTCTGGTATTTCTGCCGAAGAACAGGAGTCTGGCGGTCAAGCACCGATCATTTTTAGTCTTGGGCTTGTTTTCGTTTTCTTGGTTTTGGCTGCCCAATACGAGAACTACGTCGATCCTTTTATTATTCTGCTAGCTGTACCCTTAGCTATCTTGGGGGCGCTGGCGGCTCAATCTTTGCGTGGTTTGCCCAACGATGTTTACTGTCAAATTGGTCTGGTGATGTTGATTGGATTAGCGAGTAAAAACGCGATTTTGATTGTAGAATTTGCTAATCAGCTGCGCGATCGCGGTTATTCAATTACCAAGGCTGTTCTTGAAGCGTCACAACAGCGTTTGCGCCCAATTCTTATGACTGCTATTTCTACGTTGTTAGGGATTTTTCCGCTAGCAATTGCTACGGGAGCAGGAGCGGGTAGCCGACAGTCACTTGGTACAACAGTATTTGGGGGGATGCTTGTTGCAACTTTCTTAACTTTGTTTGTAGTGCCAGTTTTGTATATCTTAATTCAAACACTGAGCGATCGCGTCTTCAAGAAAAACCGCAAATCTAATCAATCTAATAACTCTAAGAAGCTAAAGACTACTTCCCAGGAAAAAACTCACGTTGAAAGCCGTCGTTGATTAAAAAACTCTATCCCCTTACGGGATAGAGTATAGGGCATTAGTAACTTTTCTCCATGCCTAATGCTCAATAGATTTTTTGCAAAGATTGGAATAAGACCAAAATAAACCACAGATGAACACAGATGAACACAGATGAACACAGATAAATATCGGTGTTCATCTGTCTTGAAAAGTTGAGCCACTGCGTTGGACGGGTTTCCCGGCTTGTAGCAAGTGGCGTTCCTAGGTTGGGAAACCCCGTTCGCATGATTGCGTCTCACGCCACTTGCTCCACTTGGGGAGACCCCAAGACCGCAGTGGCTCCCCTTCTCTACGAGACGCTACTTCGCGTTGGGAGAAGTTCTGAACGCTATGCGGGTCTGACTGCCCAACCGTTCTAAAAGAACGGTTGCCTTATGTCTTTTAGACACAAGGGAGAGGCGCAAGGCTTTGCGCCTCTCGGCAGTGAAACAGACTATCGCCGGACGCCGGCGCACCCTGCGGGATCTTGCTACAGACTTCTCTCCGCCTACAGAACTTTTCGCTGTGGTTCGATTTAATAAATCTCGACTTATGCAAGAGGTCTAATACCGATTCAATTAAATTAATGATTGCAACAAATCTTTTGGTAGAGACGTTGCATTACAACGTCTCTACATGGTCTATCTGTCACATTCTTTTTTAAATTGGTATAACGACGTGCGGCTATCCCTCTTTGCCCACGAGATAACGGAGTCTCCCACCGACTTACTTATGCGACATTTAAGAAGCCACTTTGAATCAAATAAGCGGTATAAGTCATCAACAATTTAGAGTCAATTGGTGGACAAACAATAGAGCTACCAGCTAATGCGTGAAGAGTATCTTGGCAGCTAATGTGGGGTCTTCTGGCTTGCAAATACAAATCAGGAATGGTCAGTTGTTCATCAGACCAGCGCTCTAGTAAAAATGGTCGCAGGGTATATAAAGGATTGTCTACAGAAGACACATTATTAATTAACTCTGCTTGCCATTGTTCATAGGGAATCATCTCAACTGGATAACCAAAAGAACGTATCCACTCAACTAAATTCTTTAAGGAAATGGGTTGAGGATGTTGCAAATGGAAAGCCTTGCCTATAGATGATTTCTGCTTTGATAGATAAACAATAGCTTTGCTAACATAGTCCACAGGAGACATATCCAACATATAGTCTACATCGGGAAAACTTCCCATTTGTAGACAGCCTTTGGTCATCAGATTGATAAAGTCATGTGTGTTACAAATACCTGTTTGGCTATCACCTGAAATTAATGGCGGTCTATAGATAGTTACAGGAAGTCCTCGTTCACCAGCAATCTTAACTAACTTTTCAGCCACCCATTTAGTCTGAGAGTAACCCAGATAAATACCTTCCCAATGACTAAATTCATCCTGTTCTTTAACTATTTTGCCAGCATAAGCAGGTGATTCAAAAACAGCAACACTAGAAACGTAATGTACAGGTTTGACTTTAACTAGACATGCCAATCGCAAAACTTCTTGAGTTCCTAAAACGTTAGCTGTCTTCAATGCTGAATAGGGATAAACATAATTCAGCAAAGCAGCACTATGATAAATAGTATCAATGTTGGCAGCTAAGATTTGAAACTGTTCAGAGCCAATACCTAAAAGTGGCTGAGATAAATCACCAACAACAGGAATAATTCTGGAATTAAACTGTTCTTGCCAAACTGCATATTGTTGCAGATTTTTTTGGAGTTTGCTCTTACCTTCTTCTGCATTAGCAGCACGCACTAAGCAATATATATCTGCCTTAGTTTCTTGTAGTAATCCCTGGATTAAAAAAGCTCCTAGAAAGCCTGTTCCTCCAGTTAGAAAGATTTTCTTGGGTTCACCTAGTATTTTAGGTACAGCACCAGGATGAATAGTAGGGTCAAGAACAGCTTCGGCTTTCAAATTTAGAACAGGGGCAGCAGTGTTGACATTTCCTGTATCTTGAATCTCTGACTTTTCTTGCAACTCTTCAGCTAAACGCTGCGAAAGAGCTTCAATATTTGGGTAATGCCACAAGAGAAGTGGAGACGGTTGAAATCCCAGCAATTTCTCCAATTTACCCACTAGAATCATTGCTTGGGCTGAATCCAAGCCATAGCTTTCTAAATGCTCTTTGACATCTATTTCATCAGTTTCTAACTCTAGCAAAGCAGCCAGATTAGACACTAAAAATACTTGAATATCTGCTGCGGTACAAGTCTGTTTTATACTCATTTTTTAGCTCTCCAATAGTGTAGAACAAGGGTGATAATGACTGTAATAATTAGGTATTTGCAATCCTTGAATTTTTAAACTTTGGATGCGGTATAAAAAGACTGCACCAGTCATAATTTGGTCAGCAACATCAACTACGTAACGATTTTTGGGTTCAGATAAATAAGAACCACGTACCCAGTCATTGAAACTACCCATTGCCGGGCCACACCAAATTTGATAATCGACTTCTCGACCTTTTTCACCAGAACTAGACCACCGAGAAGATAATCCTAAATACCAGCGGAAAATTAGAGCCATTTTCAGCTTAGAATTATTGACCGCTTTACCTAGCTTTTCAGGATTTTTTTGAGACAAATAAGTCGCAGTTCCTTCCCATACCTCAGCAAGACTTTTGCGAAAAACTTGCTTTTCTAATTTCTCTCTTTCTGGTATAGGAATGTCTTCAATCGAGTCATAAGTTCGATATAATTCAAATAATTTCTGCGCTCGCATGGGGAACATCGTACCCCGTTTGAGAACTTGCAGTTTCACCCCCATTTCAAACATATCTGCGGCTGGAGCCATCATCACATCAGCCATTTCAGCTTGAGCGAGTAATTTCTTGGTATGTTCACAAGCTCCAGATTCAACGCATGACTGATTAATTGAGCCAGTCATAATATAAGCAGCACCCATCATAAAAGCTGCTAAAGCTGATTGTGGTGTAGCAATTCCTCCTGCTACGCCAATTCTAACGGGTGTTTCGTAATCATATTGTGATTGAATTTCATCACGCAAAGAAATAATAGAAGGCAACAAACAAACCAAGGGACGATTGTCTGTATGACCACCAGAATCAGCCTCGACGGTAATATCATCAGCCATCGGAACTTGGGCGGCAAGAGTTGCTTGTAGCTCAGTAATGAGTCTTTGCTCAACAAGTTCTTTGAGGATTCTAGCTGGTGCTGGTTGGAGAAATTTAGTCGCTACTTCTCGGCGAGAAATTTTAGCAATGACTTTATTTTTGATTTCAATTTGATTGGCGTCATTTAAACCAAGTCCAGCAGCACGGTAGTAAACAATGTTGGGAGTCAAGTCGAGAAATGCTGAAGCTTCTACCGTTCTTACTTGATATTTGAGGTATAAATCTACTGCACGTCGTTCAATTGCGGGTTCATTGGGGCTGTGAATTAAATTAAAAGCATAAGGGCCTTGAGGTAAAGCTTGTTGAATGCGATTAATCGCTGCTTCTAAACGTTCAGGAGTTAAACCACCCGCACCAAAGGAACTCAAAATTTTCTCTTTACCGAGTGCAATCACCATTTCTTCAGAAGCGATACCACCAGCCATTGCACCAGTGACGTAGGCATATTTGACGCCATGAAAGGAGAGAAAATTGGGATCTCCTAGCTGTTGAATACGAATTGGTGGCACAAATGTCAGCAGTTCTGCTTGTGATGTTGTGCCATTTTCGGCAGGAGATAAATATCCTTCGTTAGTGACACCAATTTTTCCGGCAACTTTAACGATGTAGCAAGGTTTATCTAATACCATCAATTTATCTTTGATGGCTGATTGCTCAAAAGATATAGATTCTAAAGAACCTTTCCACACTTGGTTTTGGTTATGAGAACAGGCAGCAAATCCAAGACAATTATCGTGTTTACTGAGTACCGCATCTACGGTTGTCACGGCAGTTATTCCTCAAATTATAAGCAGGACTGGGTACTGGGGATTGGGCATTATTATTCTTTTTCTGCACCTCTGCTTTTTTCCCAATCCCTAACACCTAATAAAAGTTGAAAGATGTAGACTCCCTAAAAGAGTCTACCCACTTCATTTTTAGGAGTCTTCGTTAAGCAGATTTTCGGCACAAGCTAATTGCAATTGAATGATTTCACTCATTTGCTGACTAAAGTCTTGTCTTGCTTGTAAAAAAACAGTATGTGCTCTAGTTAACTTTGAATTATTAGAGTTGAGCTTCTGATACTGGGACTTATTTAAATCGAACATACTGATGGTTTTACCAAATTTTTGGGTTATGGCAGGTGGAGAAGAAATAGGTTGAGGAATTTGCTGCTCAATTGCGCTTAACTCAGAAGATTGTAATTGTTCTTTAAGTTCAAAACCGTTATCAATGATATTTTTCGTTTTGACTTCTTCTAGTTGAGTATTGGATGGTAAAATGTGATGGGAATTACTTTTGTCTTGAGCGATCGCCTCAGCACTGTTCAAAGAATTTATTTCCAATTTTGGGAAATTAGGTATATTTAGCTGCTGTTTTTCGGTGCGTTGGCGCAGCCTCTCCAAAGGAGAATCGCGTCTAATTTGTTCACCTATATCTTGAAAAAGTTTCCGGTTTTCTTCACTCAATATTGCGTGAGTAATTGGGTTCCCACCTAGGGTTATTGTTCTCAAGGTTGTTTTATGGTTATTAGTTTCTGGGGTGAGGCTGTACAGTGGTGATAAATCTACATTCACCTGATGGCTAAGTAGTTTTGCCAGCGCTTTGACCATTGAAGTATGGTCATCCATACCTCTACGATTTAGGGATATTGTGATGTGTTCTTGATTGCCGAGGGTTTTATCAATCCATCGTGAACAAACACTACCAGCACCCGCTTCGAGAAATATTCGGACACCATCATCATAGACACGGTTAACTAATCGGGGAAAATCTAGTTCTTGGCATAATCCTGTGGCAATATTGTGAGCAATAACCTCACTATCCAGTGCGATCGCTTGATAATTAGCCGCAGAATAGAATACAATACCAGGAAGATTTTGCGATGGTAAAGTATTTACCTTCTTAATTTCCTCGTATTGCGATCGCATTGCCTCACAATGGATCACATGGTCGAAAGGAGCCGGGAAAGCATTACAACCAAGAGTTTGAATCACTCGCTGACAAGCTGCTGTCTCACCAGCAATTAAAACTTCCTCTGGTGTATTAATCTGAGTTAAATAAACATGCTTCTCATGTTTTAGACATTCCCTGATTTGTGATGGGGTAGCCATGAGAACATAAGTACTCCAAAAATCATTGTTTTGTGAACTTGGTGTTAATCCCCAATATTCACGCACCGCATTTTTCGGGCCAGATAACTTATCTCCAAACAATGGAGACGAATTTAAAGTGTTACTTCCACCCTCAAAATCACTCCAAACACCTTGGGCAACCATCATGCTAGTTTCACCCAAGCTATAGCCAAAAACGCATTGTGGCTTGACTTGAAAATCATCTCTAAAAATTGCCGTCATGTATCTGGCGAAAGCTATTTCACTTTCAAACATTGCCAGAGAATCATCTAACAATTGCTTTTCAAGAGTCTCTAATTGCCTAGTTGACAACTTATTCAAACTTCTGGGATAAACCAGTTTCTCAACATCAGCAGCACGGTTGTAGAGATTATTACTTTTCAAGTCTTCAAAGACTTTAGGAAATAAGCGGAAGACAGTCCGACCAATACCGATATAAGAATTGACCGCCGCTGGATAAACGTAAGCAACTGCCCCAGTTTTACCTAATGGTTTAGCTGTGAAATAACTACCTAAAGGTGTTTGCCAATCTGTTCCATTTTCAAAAGCATTATTTACACCTTTGCGAGCCGATTCAATTTCTTTGAGTAATTCTTTTTTGTTGCGTCCTGTAATTGCTAGCGCATATTTTGCTTCAGGATGCTGCCCAAAAGTAGCAAATGTTTGACTAGCGATCGCCGCCAAAGAAGAACTATCCTCAATAGTATGTTGGAGACTGTTCAGCAATTCAGGTAAATCTGATCTATTTTCCGCTGCTATGGGGAAAAGATGGAAAGGCATTTGCTCCAAATACCTGCTATCACGCTCCTCTTGAACGGGTTCTTCTGACAAGATTAAATGGGCGTAAGTCCCATCTATCCCCATACCATTAATTGCTGCGACTCTGCGTGTACCACCTTTGTCCACAAACCAGGGTCTTGATTCCGTGGCGACATAGAAAGGACTGCCTTCCCAAATTTGGGGTGTTTTGACGCCAGACCAGTTGGGGGTTGCCGGAATGTATCTGTAATGCAGACACAAAGCAGTTTTGATGAGGCTAGCAATTCCCGATGCTACATAGGTATGACCAATATTAGCTTTGACACTACCTAACGCGCAGTGTAGACCATCTCCCACCGGCGGATAAGCTTGCAGTAAACCTGTAATTTCGGCTGCATCTTCTTGGGGAATACCACTACCGCAAACTTCCACATAGTTGACCTCTGTGGGGTCAATACCCGCCATCTGGAAAGCTTGGTTGCAAACTTGGTTAACCGTTCCCGCATCTACAGAGGTTGAATTAGCTTGTCCAAAACTAATGGCATCAATTACTGCATAGATGCGTTCATTATTTTCTTGAGCAGTTTCGTGACGCTTCAGGACGACTGCACCTGCACCTTCGCCAACCATCCAGCCATCTGCTTTCTGGTCATAACTTAAAGTATTGACACCAGTGTTAATTTGTGCATACTGGTTTCGCAGCAAGACATTTTCCACGCCGCCGGCTAAATCAACTGCACCAACAACTACAGCATCAACTTCCCCAGTAGTTAGTAGCATTTGTGCCACTTCCAACGCCTTGAGGACAGAAGTTTCCACCGCCGCAACTGTGAACGCTGGCCCGGTGAAATTCCACAGTGCAGAAATGCGACTCGCCATGATGTTGGCGATGTAACTGAGATATTCACCAAGTTCTACTGGATTGTGAACACTGTCTTTGACAATGCTTTCCAGTTGAGCAAGTTTTTCTTCTGGCAAAGTAATTCCTGCATCGTTCAAGCCATCTTGAATTTGCCAAGACGAATTCCATCTCTGCTGTAACTGATGTACAGAAAATTCGGCTTCTGCGGCAATGATCACTGCAACATTGCTACCTTCTTGAATTTTCGCATCTTTGAGGGCGCGATCGCTCACCTTCAGCAGTAACAATTGTTGCGGATTCAGCTTTTCAACTTCATTCGGGGGGATTTTGTAAGCTAAAGTATCGATATCAAAATCTCTGATATATGCTCCTACTGGTGCTTTCCCCTCAGTCAATCCGTATTCTTTGAGTAAGTTTTCTTGCTGTTCAATTCCGTGCCATCTGTTTGGTGGTAGGGGAATAAAATGCTGTTTACCATCGTAAATACTGCGTTCAAAAGCATCTAATCCATTGCAGCCACCAAAAAAGGCATCCATACCGACAATGGCGATTTTCGCTGGTGGAAGCGGTGCAATTGAGTCAACTGGTGTTGTAGTTCCTTGCTCAACAATTAGGTGGGAATTTGTACCGCCAAAACCAAAAGCACTTACGGCTGCTCTTTTAATTGATGTATTCTTGTGTGGCCATGCTGTAGCTTTCCTGACAATTTTATCGGCGGAAATTACACCACTTTCAGATGTTAAAGGATCTGAAACATTAATAGTTGGCGGAATTACACCATGAGCCATACTCAAAACTACCTTAGTCAAGCCAACCATCCCAGCGGCGGTTAACAAGTGACCAACATTCGCTTTCACAGAACCCAGTTGCGGGGTAGCATGATGTTGACCAAAAAATGTTTCTATGGATTTGACTTCGGTGGTATCTCCTAGTAATGTACCAGTAGCATGGCACTCTAGATAATCAATACTTTGAGGACTGATTTGTGCTTCAGTATAGGCTCTCTCAAAAGCCAAAGTTTGCCCTTTAGAATTAGGGCTAAGTAAATGCTTCCCTTTGCCATCATTCGATAGTCCATTACCGCAGATTGTGGCGAGAATATGATCGCCATCTCTAACGGCATCAGAATATCTTTTTAGCATTACCATGCCAATACCATCTGCGGGAGTTAGCCCTCTAGATGACTTATCAAATGGGGAACTAATACCATTGTCTGGATATCCTTGAACACCGGAAAATAACATCCGCACAAACAGAGAATCTGCACAACTAATTGCTCCAGCCAACATCACATCAGCTTTGTGCGATCGCAAATAATGAGACGCTAGCTTGATAGCATAAAATGATGAAGAACAAGCAGCATCCAAACATAAATGAATCTGCGATAATTCAAAAGCTCTAGCAACTACGGCGGCTGGTAAGCCAGATATCATGGCATTGTATAAAGACGCTTTACCTGTAGTTGGGAAAGAAGCCAAATCGAGGTCTTCATGCTGCAAAAGTTCTCTAACAGCAGGCGTAATAGTTTGCTGGTAAATTGGAGAGAATAATTGATTAGAAAATTTTGTTGGGAATGAAAGATTTCCCAAAATTACGCCACACTTTGAAAGAACATTTTGATTACCCCAATATCCACTTTGGACAATTGCTTGTTTAGCAGCATAGAGCGACCATTTAAAGGTATCATCCAAGCTTTCTGCAAGTTCTGCCGGTAGATTGTATTCGGATGGTTCAAATTGAAAATTGCGGATGTATCCGCCTTTGAGAGAATATGTTTTATCTGGTGTACCTTTAACTGGGTGGTAAAACATTGTCGGGTCTACCCCCATTTCCGCAGAAGTTGCAGATGATGTCGAATCTTTTTGAGCAATAAGATTCTGCCAAAATTCTTCAGGATTTTGAGCATCGGGGAATAGACAAGATAATCCGATGATAGCTATTTTTTCCACTGTTTATATCCTCATCAGCCGCTAGGCATTTAACTTACCTGTTTGGGTATTAGGCAAGAAGTAACTAAGAGACGGTAGGATTTACGCTGTTCCCCAAACTTAATAAATGCAAGTCAAGATGCGATGAAAGCTTGCTAACTGAGTGTTAAAGGAAAATGACTGTTTGTAGTAAGCACTTTAGTGCTGAATTGAGCGCTGAAGCGCTCACTACTAACCTGATAAATTACTAGCTTTTGAGTAATTTCATAGACCAAATAATCGCATTAGCTCCGAGCATTTGTGAGTAGATTTGCCCTTGAGCATTGTGTATGATAAAGTTGGCGATCGCACTACTTGCTGTTTTGGCTTTTACTTCGCAAGAAACATAAAAAGTTTCATTGCATGGTACAGCTGCAAATTGTTCAAATTTCTCTACTCTTCCAGGTAAACAACCTTCTTGATGGAAATGCTGTGTCCAAATCCATAAAGCGTGCATACTCAAGTCAGTTGTATAAGGATTCACCCATTGAACTGGAAACTGTCCTTGTTCTTGTTCGCTAATTCCTTGCCAAAAACATTCTGTAGTTATCTTTTCAGGACTAATGTTTAAAACTCTTTTAACTTCCTGAAAAGCTGGCCCGTGAAATAATGTAGCTCCCCCATTCTGATAAAAATCTTTTCCTGTAGCCGTAATAATATTATCCGGCTCAAGATTAATTGATTCGTAAGTGGGAACAATGGGAATTTCTCGCTGGAGATTGAGTTGAGCGCTAAAGTTATAATGAACTTTGCCTTCTGGGTTTTTACTCCATATTTGAGCTTTAATTTCAATGTTGTGATCATTAACTTTAGAAATCTCTTGTATTTCTAAAACATGTTCCTTTGCGAGTTTTTCATTGAAAGTAATTCCTTTCAAAACTTTGAAATCTTTGTAACTAAACAATCTATAACCTGGATAAAGTTGCTCACAGGCATTGATAATCCATGTCATTGCACAAGTGGCTGGTAAAACCGGATAACCAGCAATCATGTGATCCCGCAAAAAGGGATTTGCTTCCAATGTCATTTGGCGACGAATACGATAAGTTCGCAGTTCAGTATCTAACTCCATTGCAGGTGGAGTTAGGGGGCTACCAATGACAACTTGCGTATTATCGTGATGAGCGGGATGCAGTTCATTAACTAACATTTGTGTCCCAACTTCTACAGGAATAACCTCAATTCCTCGTTCCGCAAAAGCCTTTTTGAGTTCCGGCGACACCATCCCACTATCCCAGGCTCCCCAATTGATTGCTACTACATGACAAGCCGGATAGTTTTGTTTGATTAAATGCGCTGATTTGTTGAGAATTTCATTAGCGATCGCATAATCAGTTTGACCAACATTACCGTAAAATCCTGTTACGGAAGAAAACAAAACTAAATGCTGAAGCTGATTCGGATTAATACAAGCAAGTAAGTTTTCTAAACCTTGAACTTTAGCGGTATAAACTTTCTCAAAATCCTGTTCTGTTTTCTTTTCAATCAACTTATCAGCTAAATTTCCCGCACCGTGGATAATTCCTGTAATCGTACCCAAACGTTGCACAGCAGCAGCTAATTTTTCTTGTAAAGCCGCTATATCTGTGACATCAACACTAATATATTCTGCTTGCGCTCCAGTTTGTTGAATTGAAGAGAGGGTTTTTTTGATTTCGCGGCTGGAAGTAATCTTGTTATAAACTTTTTGCACACTCATGGGTGTAGGCTTCTCGCCTTGAGCAAGAAGATTCTCCATGATCCGTTTTTTCAATGCGGAATCTTCAAAACAACCTTGAGCAAAATCTGGTTCGGTTTCTAATAGTTCGGAGCGACCGAGGAGGATGAATTTGCAGGGTTGGTGTTGTGCTAATTTGATAGTACACTCAGCCGTAATCCCTTTTGCACCGCCGCTCACAACAAAGACTGATGATGGGTTAAGCTGGGCTGTTTGTGTCATAAATCCTCTGGAATATCTGCGTAAATCAAATTACTTATTTCCTCTTTGACTCTGTCTTGAAAAGTTCAGATCGCCGGAAGCCGGCGCTCCGACTTTTCGCTGCGTCCTCTGCGGTTATAAAATTTAAACGAACCGCAGAGGCGCAGAGAACGCAGAGAGAAGAGATGAGGTGATTAACTTGCGATGAGGGTGACTCGTCCTTGGGAACCGTAAGCAACTTCGCTGATATAAAGATTGGGATCGTGAAGTTCAGCAATGATGTGTTGTGCTGATTGTTGAGGATCTATGGCTGGATTTAGGTCGATCACCCGCGCAAATACTTTTGGCCATTCCCATCTGAGGGTTTTGGTTAATCCGAATAAACCAGCGCCAACTGCACCAAAGTTGACGCTATGCTCTAAGCCAAAGGCTCCGTCGAGATGTGCTACTGTGCAGAAACAACTACGTCCGTGATGTGCTGCTTGGTTTAGGGATGGTTTGAGATGTTTCGCCATCAAAAATACGTGTTTGACGATCGCCTTTTCTTGTTCGAGATAAGAGATGCTTCCGGTGTCTGCTGTAAATACAGGATGTAGGTGGATAAAAGCCCCAATCACTCCGCAGTGAGATGCGATCGCCTGCAATTGTTGTTGAAGATGTTCTTCACTCAAGTTTGCTAGGGTGACGCGAGTCACGCCTGCGGGTAAAGGTGATTGTTGGGGAATCAGCGATTGGGGAAAATTCACAACTACTACCTTCCAGCCTTGCTCAATTAGCGACTCAGCTAATTTAGAGGTGGTAAGGGAACCATCATCGGTGATTAAGCCGACGTGTCCCTCTGGTAAACTGAAATCTAAATAATCTGGTGGCGCTAAGGGTTTGAGTTTGGCTGGACGGCGGGGGATATTGTGAACTATTTGAGGTGGCTGCTGCTCAAACTCAGACTCAGACTTTTTTTTTTCACCTCCAACCAACTGCTGGAGATAATCGACTATTTGACCGATGGTGCGTAGTTCCCCCAAATCTTCCATGTTTGGCTTGGGTAGATTGGGGTACATTTCTTGCATCGCCCCCAAGATTTCCACTCGTTTGATGGAGTCAATCCCCAAGTCGGCTTCCATGTCCATTTCCAACTCCAGCATTTCTACTGGATAACCAGTTTTATCACTGGTGATGGTTAACAGAGTTTGACCTAAGTCTGCGAATTCATTACTTACTGCTGGTTCCGGTTCTGCTGTGAATTCAACAACTACGCTTGGTTCAGGTGAAGTGACTACCTCAGCCACAGGCGCAGTCACCTCTGGAGTCTCGGTTGCGTGTTGTACTTCGTGAATGGCGATTTCTACAGAAACACTTCTAGAAGCATGGGATTGCAGATACTCTACAACTTGGCCGATGGTGCGTAGTTCTCCCAAATCTTCCATATTTGGTTTGGGTAAGTCAGGATACATCTCCTGTAGCGCCCCTAGGATTTCCACTCGTTTGATGGAGTCAATCCCTAAGTCGGCTTCCATATCCATATCCATTTCCAGCATCTCTACTGGGTAGCCCGTTTTGTCGCTGGTGATAGCTAACAGGTTTTTATCCAAGTCAACAACATCAATGGTTGCACTTGGTGCTGGTTCTGGACTAAATGCAACAACTTCGTTGACTGCTAGCTCAACATGGGGTTCTGCGATGGGGACAGATACTTCTACTACAGGCTCTACTGCGGGGATGGGTGTCTCAACTATCGGCTCAACTACCTTGGAAATGGCGGAGAGAGGTGCTTGGGTAAAAGTTACGCCATTTTTAGCTACAGGCGCGATCGCAGGTAAAGGCTGGCTTTCTACAATCTTGGTAGTTGGGGATACAGGTGCGTCTGTAACGGTTGTTTCGGTGGTGAAAGGTACAAAATGATGGCGTTCGCTTACCCCGTTGCTGAGCGTCTCTTGCGGTTGAGCGGACACCACAGATTGAGTTGTTCCCTCACCAGAAAGTAGCTGAGAATACTCTAGTTGGATGAGTTGGAAAAAGTTTTTGGTATGTTCTACCTGCTCTTGAAGATATTGTTCATGGATGCGTAGAGTTTCACCTTGTTGAGAGTGAAATTGCATCATGCTACGCTCTAAGCTTTCCATAACAACTTGCTTCAGCTTGGCAGTTTCTATTGAAGGTTTACTATTACTCAACAAAGAATTTTGCTGTTGCATCAGTTGGAAAAACGTTTTGGCGTATTCCATTTGATGGTTGAGATAAGTTCCGTGAACTTGTAAATTCTCCGCTTGATTTTGCTGGAACTGTGTCAGCAGGTATTCTAAGCTTTCTAAAAGCTGTTGATAATTTGCAAGTTTTTCTGGTGTTGGTTGCATCTTCCCTCCGGGATGCTGGGCGTAAGACTCCTGGGCTGTTTGATATGCAATTACAGGATTCATCTGTTGCTCTGGTTGAGTAGCAATACTAGTGGGGGACTTAATCACACTGCTCACTAATGGGGTTGTAACAGGGGATGTTTTTTTATGCCCATTACTCCCAGGAGAGTGCTGAGTATTAACTGTTAACTGTTGACTGTTAACTGTTGACTGTTGACTGTTTACTGTTAACTCTTGACTGTTTACTGTTAACGTCGCTTTGTGCCCATTCTGCAAAGCTAAAGCAAAGGCATTTTTCGTTTTTTCGGATCTATGGTTGATGCCGTTTAAACGTACATTTAACGCCTTCTTGTTCTCAACTGGCGGTAGTGTTTGGGGAAGGTGGTAAGGATCGAGGTTATTCAAAGCCAAACCAATTACGCGCAACTGCACAACCGCTTCTCGCAAAGAGCGATCGCTATTCTTTTGAGCGCTGGGGTTCAGAGATACGGTAAGATGTGGGCGATCGCCGAGGGTATCTTTTACCAAGTTAGTCAGAATTCTCCTGGGGCCAAATTCCACAAAGCAATAACCACCAGCCGCATAGATATTTTCAATCTCCTGCTTAAACAGCACCGAGTTTGAGAGGTGGGTTTCCAGGATTTTTTGAATAGTTTGCGGTTCTTTGGGATACTGCTTACTGGTGACGTTGCTGTAAACAGGGATTTGAGGATTTTGGAAGGTGACAGCTTTAGTAGCGATCGCAAAGGATTTTTGAGCAAAGGCGATTAACGGTGTATGGAAAGCTGCTGATACAGGTAATAAAACAGCCGTATATCCTTTGTCGTGTAAAGCCTGACGGACTTTGGCGATTTCTGCGGTAGGCCCTGCTAAGACAAATTGAGTTGGGGAATTTTGGTTTGCGATCGTAACTTGCGGAAAATGTCTCAGCACTACTTCTACTTTGCTGATATCTTCTTTGACAGCCAACATACTTCCCGCATCATGATCAGGGTCTTCTGGAGCCGCCATTGCTTGACCCCTAGCCTTCACTAGAAACAAGTAATCTTCCTCACTCAAAACGCCCGCAGCCCACAAGGCTGTAAGTTCTCCAAAGCTGTGTCCCGCGACAAAATCTGATTTGAACCCAGCTTGTTGCAGTATGGAATAAAGCCCAGCACTAAACACCCCAATAGCTGGTTGAGCATATTCTGTGCGTTGCAAAGCAGCAATTTGGGCATTCTTTTCTGCCTCTTCAAACACAGGATGAGGAAACACTATCTCTGAAATTGGCCGCAAATTATCCTTGAGTAACAAGCTATCCATCTGCCCGTAAAGACGCCGCAGAGCAGGAAAGTTCATCACCGCTTCCCGGCCCATTTCCAAGTATTGTGAACCTTGTCCAGAAAACAGCGCGACTACTTTTCCGCCCAGATTCATCCCAGAGGAACGATAGTAAATTCCTTGGGGATGCTCCCAAGACGCTACTGATCCTTTGTGTTTCAGCCAGTCGATACTAGTTTGCAGGAACTTGCAAGCTTCTTGCAGATTTTCGGCAACAAACCCAACTCTGGCATTAGAGAGAGGAATTTCTTGTGATTTGCACTCTTTGACTAATTCTGCATAGTGTCTATCACCTCCATCTGACTGCAACTTAGCTAAAATCTCTTCAGATTTAGCTAACAATTGGGCTGGGGTGGGAGCAAACAGCAACACTTCACTAGGAGCATTGTGTAAGCGATAAGCGCAATCCGATTCTGCTTCATATTCTTCTAAGACGACGTGATAGTTAGTGCCGCCAAAGCCGAAAGAACTTACACCCGCGCGTCTTGGTGCTTCGCCCTCTGCACGAATCCAAGGCCTGGTTTCAGTATTTAAATAAAATGCCGAATTTTTGATATTAAGTTTAGGGTTCGGCTCGGTGATGTTAATTGTGGGTGGTAATACTTTGTGATGTAGCGCCAAAGCAGTTTTAATCAGACTTGCTGCACCCGCAGCTGCTTTTGTGTGTCCGATTTGGGATTTCACACTACCCAAAGCAATATGCTGTCTTTTCGAGTCATGTTCAGCAAAAAAGTCACTTAAAGATCCGAATTCCGTCGGATCTCCAGCCATTGTGCCTGTACCATGCGCTTCCATCAAACCAACTGTGGCGGGAGAAAAGCCGGCATCCTCATAAGCACGCTCTAAGGCTTTAACTTGCCCTTCTTTGCGAGGTGCATAAATGCTCTTGTAACGCCCATCGCTAGAAGTACCAATCCCCTTGATGACTGCATAGATTTTGTCGTTGTCGCGTTCGGCGTCTTCTAGGCGTTTGAGGACAATCATGCCGATACCTTCACCCAGCATCATCCCATCCGACTTTGCATCGAAAGGTTTGACATTCTCACTAGGAGAGACAGCCGGTGTTTTGCTGAATGATATATAAGCCATGATTGTGTTGTCGGTGTCAACACCACCAGTTAGCATCATGTCAGAGCGATGCTCAACTAGCTCGCTAATTGCCATCTTTAAAGCACCGAAGGAACTCGCACAAGCAGCATCAACTACGCAGTTCAGCCCGCCAAAATTCAAACGATTGGCAATTCTGCCGGCGACTACGTTAGCCAACATCCCTGGGAAGGCATTTTCATCCCACTTTACATAAGCGCTTTTGATTTTATCGACGATTTTTTGCGTATCTTCATCAGATAAGCCGCTACTTTTGAGAGCTTTTTCCCAAATGGGATACTCTAATCTGGCGGAAAGTGGCATTCCCAATTGCTTGGCCATTGCCACACCTAAGATGACGCCAACCATCTCACGATTAAAGTCACGTTGTTCGCCGTAACCTGCGTCTTCCATCGCCTCTTTCGCAACTACTAAACTCAATAGTTGTGATACATCTGTGACTTCTAAAATGCTTGGTGGTATACCAAATTCCATTGGGTTAAAATCCACCTCTGGAATAAACCCACCTCTTTTACAATAGGTTTTATCTTCAGCAGTTCTCGGATTTGGATCGTAGTAATCTTCTACGCTCCAATGGGTGGATGGAACATCAGTAATACAGTCAATTTTGTTGACTATATTTTGCCAGTATTCCCGCAAATTTCTGGCTTTGGGTAATAAAGATGCCATCCCAACGATCGCTATAGGATTATGTTGCAGTTGTCTGTTAATTTTGTTGATTGATATTGATTTTTCTGACTTCATGTTTTTTTCCTCTATAGACCTAATCAAATCCTTTTCACAATTGTTGATCTGAGCTTCTAACTCCGCTAAGGCAGTATCAATTGAATAAGCAGGCATAGGACATAGACTAATCTTGAGTACTGTGGATTGTGTAGCGACAGTAATTTCTGTTGCCTACGAACAATGAGGAGCTACTTTTTCTGACAAGCAGCTAGCTATCTTATCTACGTTTACGTAGCGTGGCGCAGCTAAGACTAAATGCTTTTCTCCAAATCAACACCACACGATACATACTGTCCTCATAGAGCCACAGATTTATAGGCATGGCACATAGCGATCGCGTCAGAATGTTATACAGAGCTTGACTCTTGGTATTGTGGTAATAGGTCAACGATGTTGGTGAAACTGGTAAAATAGTCTCGGAGTCCGTTAGCTGCTTGACCAGTGAATTTAATCCATTCGTAATCACACATATTTTGATAAATGGTATCCCACTGGAGCAATGGAAACTTAGGAGCAGCTATTAGAACAGAAACGCTTTTTTCTCCTGAAGTAGTTTGATTTTCTAGCCTAATTGCAGCTATATAGCTGGTATTAATGACAACGTTCTGTATCTTGAAAAATGTCATAGCCAGTTTCGACATCCAGGATAATTATCTTATGGAATTTGACCACAAAAAGAAGACAAGTTCGTTACAGAAAAGACATTACCTATAATCAAAATTTGTGCAATACGAACAACTGCATAAATGGTTTAAAGGTAATGACAAAGTAGTTAAATTTAGTTATTTATGCTTTTAAAATCTCAATTAAATAACTAATTTATCTGACCGCTTTGAAGCATTGAATTAATAAAAACCCTAGCATACTTTATAGAAACTAAATCATTACTTTAAATTTATTTTATAAATAAAGTAACCTCTTGCTGATGTAATTTTTGCATAAATTTCAATAAAAAAGTATAATTTATAACCTTTATTCTAGTAAATAATTTTGTTTTATGCGGGTAATTCATCAATTTTCTCTTGATTAAGTTAACAACGCAAACATATTGTCTAATAAGTAACAATTCAATGAATACATAAATAAATTGAATAGCCATAAGTGTCTTTTTCTCAGAGGAACATCATAATTGAGCTAAGATTTTTGATGAATTTTTAATTTAAATCAATTTAAGAACTAAAGCGGTTGTTTATAAAGCAAATATTAATTTTTAATATGTTGCGTGATAAACATAATAATGATTTCGTTTTCCAGTTTATTCGTTCCTAGGAGACTTCCCAGTCAAGCCCTTCGGGCAGGGAAAAGGTTAAAGGGGAAAGGGAAGCCAATAACTTTAGTTATGGGCTCTGATCTAAGGATGCTGTATTTCTCGTACTACGTCAGAGCGAAATACATCTTTTTCCTTCTTCATCTTTAAAAAGAGGCGATGCACTCACTGAGCGTACTTGTGCTGAGTTTCGGCTACGCGGCAGTTGAGCGAAGTCGAAACTCAACTACCGCGTAGCCGTAAAGCATGCGACATAGCTACGCTTAGGGCGCAGCCTCAAAGTAGAGAAGTAGCCGAAGTGGGCTTTATACTTGTGGAGAAAAGTTTTTAATTCTTTCCCTTTACCCTTCTCGGTAAAACTAATGATAATGTCTCATACTACACAACTATGCTGACAATAATCTGCTAATAATATTAAAACCAATTGATAACTAATAATCTGTTGTAATTGCAATTAGTAGATGAGTAATTTTTCTCAGTCTTTAATTATTTACATGACAAATATCATAGTAATTTCATTAAAAATTAGATAGACTTAACCGATTGACAAATCACAAGTTTTTTGCCATACTTGAACACAAGTTTATCCGAGTTTTACCAGCACTTCATTCTTTTTGAGATTTAATTTTTTTAGCTAGCGCTATTGTATTTTACGCTACTGGCTTCGAGGTCAAATTAGGATAAAATTTAGGAAGCTTTGGAGTAACGCCACTATTAATTTTGACGCCAACCTAGTGCTTTATGGCGGCTGTAAAGGTGTACAACAATTCATATAAAACCAATTAGACTTCTTTGATGTCTTCAGGTAAAACCGTAGAGGAAAAGCCCTCTTAGTTAATCGAATAAGTCTGCTTTAATCGACTGATGTAGCTATTTAGGCTATCCCTTGGTAAAACAGAATTGGAATAAAAATATGGCAGTAAATAAAGAAAGCCGATTATTCACAAAACACGTAGGTCGGTGGCGAGTAATATTGGCAACCTCTATCCTTTTAGCTACCGGACTAGTATCTTTTTACAGTTTTTCACCATTTTGGTCTAAACCTAAAGTTCAAACACCCCCAGCGAATCCACCAAAGGCTGTGACTCCGGTAAAAGTTGCTGTAACTGCACTAGGACGTTTGCAACCAGAAGGCGAAATTACCTCTTTGTCTGCTCCTAGTTCTAATAGCGGTGTACGAGTAGACAGACTTTTGGTTAAGGAAGGAGACGAAGTTAGAGCAGGGCAAGTATTGGCTTATCTAGAAGACTATACTCGTTCGACAGCGGCTCTACAACAAGCTTTAGATAAACTGCAAGTTGCTAAAGCTAAACTAGCGCAAGTCAAATCTGGCGCGAAAACCGGAGACATCAATGCTCAAGAGGCTGCGATCGCTACTTTAGAGTCTCAATTCAAAGGAGACACTGCAACGCAAGAAGCGACAATTGCGCGTATCCAGGCTCAGGTAGACAACGCTCAAGCCGAGAATGAGCGATATCAGCAGTTATACAGACAAGGTGCGATCGCAGCTTCCGTAGCAGATACTAAAGCTTTGCAATTGAAGACTACACAACAACAATTGACAGAAGCTCAAGCTACTCTCAAACGAACTCAGGACACTTTTCAAGAACAACAAAAGCAAGCACAAGCCCAACTCAACAGTATTAGCGAAGTACGTACTGTAGATGTTGAAGCAGCACAAGCCGATGTCAACAGTGCCGTAACCAGTATTAGACAAGCAAAAGCAGACCAAGAGTTAACCTACATCAAATCTCCCATAAATGGCAAAATTTTGAAAATTCATGCCAAAACCGGAGAAGTCATTACTAATACAGGATTTGCTGAGATAGGTAAAACCTCTCAAATGTACGTGATTGCAGAGGTGTACCAAACCGATGTTCAAAAGGTGCGTGTAGGACAAAAAGCCACCATTACCAGCACTGCATTTACTGGAGTATTACGAGGAACTGTAAAAGAAATCGGTTGGCAAGTTGACAAACAAAGTATCTTCAGCCTCAACCCAGGCTCAGACACAGATCGCAGAATAGTTGAGGTAAAAATCTCCATCGATAATCCCGCAGATAGTGAACGAGTGGCTCGTCTAACCAACTTGCAGGTAGATGTTGCGATTCAAATATAGTCATTACTCATCGGTTAGTAGTTATAACCAACAAATGACAAAGCGCAAAGTCTGAGCAGAGGCTTCCTCTGTTGGCGCAGCCCGCCGCAGGCATCAGAACTTTGTAAGAGAGGACAAAGAAAAAATGACAAAGGACAACTGACAAATAACAAATAAAAAGTAAATCCATGAATTTTAAGATTCCTTTGGCATGGCTACAGCTAGCTCAACAAAAAGTGCGTTTTGTAGTAGCTGTAGCGGGTATTGCTTTTATTGTCCTGTTAATGTTTGTGCAACTTGGTTTCCAAGATGCTCTTTATTCTAGCGCTACCGCAGTACATCAAAATCTGCGAGGAGATTTATTTTTAGTCAGTTCGCAATATAAATCTTTGACCTCAAATCAAAGCTTTTCACGAACTCGTTTGTACCAAGCTCTGGGGTTTGATGGTGTAGAGTCAGTTAGCCCCATGTATTTACAGTTTGCAAAATTAAAAAATCCGGCAACTGGAGAGAAATATTCAATTTATGTGATTGGTTTCGACCCAGGAAACCCTGTGATGAATATTCCAGAGGTTGATCGAAATTTAGATAAACTAAAAATTCCCGATGTCATGCTTTTTGACCGGGATTCGCGTACAGAGTTTGGGCCAATTGCTGAGCAATTTAATGTGGGAGATTCTAAGCAGACAATTGAAATATTTCCCTTTAATTCATTAATTGGCTATAGGGTGAGAGTTGGTGGCTTGTTTAGCTTAGGCCCTTCCTTTGGAGTAGATGGTAATTTAATTGTCAGTGACTCTACTTTCCTAAGAATAAATCCAAATAGCCGCCCGGCAGAAATGATCGATGTTGGTGTGATCGCCCTGAAACCTGGTGCTGATCCAGAAAAAGTGCTAAAAAATTTGCAAGCCAGTTTACCTAATGACATCCAAGTTTTTACTCGTCAAGGCTTCATTGATTTTGAGAAAAAATATTGGTCTGTCAGAACACCTATCGGTTTTATTCTTAACTTGATGCTGACAATGGCTGCTGTGGTTGGTGTGGTTATTGTCTATCAAATTCTTTACAGCAATATTGCTACACAGTTCATTGCTTACGCTACCTTGAAAGCAATAGGTTATGCAAATAATTATTTACTGAATGTGGTTTTTCAACAAGCTTTAATCTTGGCGATTTTAAGTTATATCCCAGGCTTTCTTGCTTCAGTAGCTTTATATGATTTTGCCATGAAAGCCACTAAATTGCCAATAATCATGACTGTTAATAATGCAATAATTGTTCTCACATCAACAATTCTTATGTGCATAACTTCTGGAGCGCTGGCGATTAATAAACTCCGTTCCGCAGATCCAGGAGATATTTTCTAGACAAGTCATAGCAAGAAAAGTCATCCAATTATATATGCAAATAAGCAAGCGATCGCTGTACCACTTCCTACGGCGGATCACAGTCTTATAACCGACAAATTAACGTAAATTAATCTACCAAAAAAAGCCTGCAATATGAACCTCAAAAACAAAACTCTCCTAATTACCGATATTGACGAATTTATCGGTTTACGTACAGCCGAGTTAGCCATAGCGCAGGGAATGAAAGTTCGTGGTTTACATTCCACAGAACAGAACAAACAAGCACAAAGTTTAGGTATTGATGTAATAGTTGGCAACATTACAGATCTCACCACTGCCAAAAAGGCTTGTCAGGGAGTAGATATTGTTTTACATACAGCCCAAATTGCCCAAGAAGCAGGCTCAATTAATGATTTTCGAGAAATCAATGTTGGCGGTAGTGTCAACATGGCTAAAGCTGCTAAAAATGCTGGTGTCAAAACATTTGTACATCTCTCCAGTGTAATGGTCTACGGTTTTGATTATCCTGATGGCGTCACAGAATCCGGGCCCATATCTGGCGACAACAATCCTTATTGTCAAACAAAAATAGAAGCGGAAACAGCACTTTTAGAACTAAATGCTTCACCAGATTTTGGCATTATTATTATTCGAGCTGGAGATATTTACGGCCCTGGGAGTATTCCCTGGATAGTCCGACCAATTCACATGATGCGTCAAAAATCATTTGCCTATGCTAATGATGGCAAAGGAATTATAAATCATGTGTATATAGACAATCTAATCGATGGCATCTTTCTGGCAATAGAAAAAGAAACTTATGGTGAAATATTTAATATCACCGACGGACAAGAAACTTCCTGGAAAGAGTATTTTATGCGCTTAGCAGCAATGGAAAGTTTACCTGCACCACTTTCATTACCAAAAGATGAAATCAAACTGTTTCTACGGTTGCGCGTCCAAGGACAAAAGCTTTTTCGGAAAAAAGTGGATATTTTACCAGAGTCTATAGATTTTATGACTCGTCCTCATGCCTGTTCTATTGCCAAAGCACAAAGCCTGTTAAATTTCAAACCAACAATTGATTTAGAAGAAGGAATGCAGCGAACACATGAATGGCTGCAAAAAACAGATATTCAAAAGTTGCTTCAGTAATGAGATGAGTTAGTAGTTAGCGCTTAAGCGCTAACTATGAACAATGTAGCATCAAAGTAACTTTACCAAAATTTATTTTACTAGACCAAAAATGAGCATTTTATTAACAGTTATCAGTCAAGATAATTGGGTTTAAGAGCACCCCCTTAGTGGTTCCTCATTTTCAACTGAAAACTAATAACAGCCGATTAGTGGCAAGCACTATCTGGCGGGTTTAAATTCCTTATATCGTTTCCTAGTCGCTAAGGTGCAAATTTATCAGTATTTATCAGTGTTTACACTGAAGTTTAGATGCCCTCGGCTGGCTGCGCCAACGGCGGAAGCCGCCGCACCCTGCGGGTTCGCGTAGCGTTCCGTAGGAAAGCAAGCTACCAACTTCTCTCTGTGGTTAATTACTTCTTGTTGTACTTCACTCAAGTGAGAACCGCTATAGTATACCCCTTGATAACTGTTTACTGTTTACTGTTCACTGTTCACTGATTTATAGATTTTCCAAAACATTGTTTATCATGAGCAATAATCAGCCGCGATTGAGTATTGGATTACCTGTATACAATGGTGAAAAGTTTATTAAAGAAGCCATAGATTCGCTCTTGGCTCAGACCTTTGAAGATTTTGAGCTAATTATTTCAGATAATGCATCTACAGATAAAACTGAGGAAATTTGTAGAGCCTATGCTGCTCAAGACCAACGTATACGTTACTACCGCAATCAAAAGAATATCGGTTGCGCTCGTAACTTCAATCGTACCTTTGAATTAGCTTCAGGTGAATACTTTAAGTGGGCAGCTTATGATGATCTACACGCGCCTGATTTTCTCATGAAATGTGTAGAGGTACTTGATAAAAACCCTACTGTAATTTTGTGCCACTCCCAGGTATATTTCATTGATGAACAGGGTAAATTTCTCCAAAACTACAACGTCAAACTCAAGACAGATTCACTACAACCACACAAGCGTTTTCACGAATTGCTTACTAAACATTTATGTTATCAATGTTACGGAGTAATTCGTACTAGTGCTATCAAGGCGATACCACCTATGGGAAGTTATGGTCTTGCAGATGGAATTTTATTATCAAGGCTGGGTCTTCTTGGTCAGTTTTATGAAATCCCAGAATACCTATTCTTTGCAAGAAGCCATCCTCAACAATCAATGAGTATGTTCTTTCCTGATTATTTGTCGTTTACTAGCAATAATCCAAAATATTCATTGAAGATGTTGCCAGATTTCTACTCATATACAGTCTGGTTTGATTCAGCTAAAAATGGGCAAATTTTGTTTCCTCATTGGAGAATTGTATGGGAGTATGCGCTCTCTATATGGCTGTTTAAACTGAGTTTGTACGAGCGGCTATGTTGTCATATCAGCATATATCAGCAGTTAAAAGGTACAGAGTATCTTCTGCTGAAAGATTTTCTAAAAGTGCTACAAGTACTTTGGAAAAGTTGGCAACGATTACCAATTCAAGAACCTCAAATCACACTTTGAACTAATAGCGCGAAGAATAAAAGCTTGCATTCACAGCTTTTATTAAACGCCAATCGCAAACCCAAAAACTACCTTTTTCATTACCAGATTATGCTGAAAATATCTCAATTCCATCATCTTTTACTTGCTACTTTAATGAGCTTTAGCCTTGCTGAAACCGTACATGCTGAGCAGACTGCAACCCTAACTATTGCAGTAAATGGCATCCGTCACCAAAAAGGTGAGATTTGTTTTAGAGTTTTTGCAAATGAGCAAGGATTTCCTCTGAGTGATACTAGTGAAGTACAAAGTGGCTGCGCTAAGATTACCGGAAATTCTGTCAAAAAAGTGTTTTCTAGCTTGAAACCAGGCGCTTATGCTGTCGCCGTAGTTGACGATCAAAATGGCGATCGCAAACTCAACACCGATTTTTTTGGTATTCCCAAAGAAGGCTTTGGAATTTCCAAAAATCCCACTGTCTCAATCCAAACAGGAACACCAAAGTTTCGTGATGCAAGTGTTGCAGTCAACAAAAATACAACACTCAACATCGTCATGAAATATTCACTTGATCCATAAGTATAAAAGTAATTGCTAATTGGAGAAAATTTATTACCAATTAAGCAACCAGTGAAGAAGTAGAGGGGTAAAGACTTACTACAAGTTCCCCTCTACACCCCAGGCAATTAACCACCGCTAGAAACAAGCCGATATTCTGCCGGAGACTAAAATTTAATGAAAGATTTGACGATATTTCTGTCTAAGTCTTTGCTAGGTTGGCTGGCTATTCAGGTGTTTTTAACACTTGTCTTCATATGGTATCTGCGCTTGTCCCAAAAAAACTTATTACCAGATGACCAGTTGCCTAAAACAGCAGTGATTCTTTGCTTACGTGGAGCTGATCCTTTTTTACCTAACTGTTTGCGATCGCTCCTCAAACAAAACTATCCAAACTATGATTTAAAGCTGATTGTTGATAGTCACGAAGATCCTGCTTGGAAAATCGCCAGCAATACCATCACTGAGCAAGGAGCGACTAACGTTCAAATTAGCCCTCTGAGAATCGTACGCAACAATTGTAGCCTCAAATGCAGTTCCCTAGTGCAAGCTGTCCGTGAGTTGGACGATTCCTACAAAGTAGTTGCTTTAGTAGATGCCGATACAATAGTCCATCCCAATTGGCTGCGAGAATTAGTCAGTCCTCTAGCTGATGCCAAAGTGGGAGCAACAACGGGGAACCGTTGGTATGTTCCGACAGGTAAGCATTGGGGATCTTTAGTACGGTACATAGGTAATGTATCTACAGTCGTGCAAATGTTCCTCTTCCAAATTCCTTGGGGTGGGACTTTGGCTGTAAAAACAGAAGTGCTTCACAAAACAGGACTGCTAGATAAATGGGCACAAGCTTTAGGCGAAGATCTCATGATCCATAAAGCCTTGAAAAAACAAGGTTTACAGGTAAAGTTTGTGCCTTCTTTATTAATAGTTAATCGTGAAGAAAGTGATTTACCGAGCTTACTAGACCATCTCAAACGCCTGATGGTTTATTCTCGACTTTATCACCCACAATGGTTAGCTTTAGTTAGTGAAGCGATTTCTAGCATACTGTTTCCTACTACAGTCATAGTGTTATTTTTAGAGTCATTGTTAGAGACACAATGGGAAACAGCGGCTCTTTTGTTTCAAAGCTATAGCATCTATACCATAGGATTACTTTTGCTAATGCTCATCGTAGAGTATGGTGTACAGCAAGTAATTCGCTTGAATGAGCAGCCGATGACAGAATTATCGGCTACCACAATCATCAAAATGTTGATTGGGATTCCTCTCACACAGTGGGTTTATGGGTTAGCGCTAGTATCATCACTGTGGATATCAACAGTCACCTGGCGTGGTGTCAGCTATCGAGTTAAAGGGCCCTGGAATATCCGACTAGTTGAATACCGCCCTTATCAGTGGTTGGATCAACCTGTTGATAGTAAGGTTTCTCTTTAACGTCATTTGTCCTTTGTTATTGGTCATTAGTTTATCGTTACAACTTACTGGTCTGTCCCATTAATTCTGCTGGTCATACCTGTTTGTAGTAAGGACTTTAGTCCTTGATTTTTTAAGCACTAAAGTGCTTACTACGAACCGTCAAAACTTTTGCAACAGACCACTACTAATACTAATTCGTAATATTTCGGCTCTACTTTAGAGAATTGGTATAAGGACAAGTGACAAATGTAGGACTTACGCAAAAAACCTCTCAAACCCTCATTCCTCCGTGACCTCTGTCTTGAAAAGTTTTGCGCCGGGAAACCCGGACGCGCAAACTTTTCGCTGCGCCTCTGTGGTACCCTTCGGGAAGCCACTTCTCTACGAGACGCTCCGCGAACGTGTCTACGATTTTCCGTAACCTATGCGTAAGTCCTGAAATGACAAAAGTTTTTCCCTCTAAAAAATATCCGATAATTCTCTTGAACTATGAAAACACCACCTCTTCGGATTGCGCTGTTTACAGGATTGTATGCGCCGTTCTTGACAGGGGTTTCGGTTGCAGTACACCAACGAGTTCGTTGGTTATTACAACAGGGACATGAAGTCTTACTTGTCCACCCTCAAATCAACGACCAGTATCCCGAAAAAGTTGGCAAACGTCCGATGCAAGGACTGGATGAACTACAGCCCTTCCCCAACTTTTCTGCTTATTCATTCCCCACCAAGCCGCTAATCTTCTACAAATCTTTGCCCCAACCGTTAAACTATCGACATTGGAGTGATACCAAGTTACTTGAAAACTTTCAGCCTGATGTTGTAGTGGTTGAAGAAGCGGCGCAAATGAGAGGATTGTACTCACTTTTGTTGCAAGGTTATGGTCGCCCTGTTGGCACTGAATACGCAAGGCGAACAGGCACGCCAATAATCTCGCTTTTCCATACTGATATCGTTGCCTATATCAAATATTATTTGGGAGATCAGTTTTTTAGTTTGGTGCGTCCAATCATTCCGGCTTTAATCAAGCAATTTACTGAGTCTTACGACTTCAATTACTTTTCTTCTCAAGAACAGTTGATTAAGTACAGGGAGATGAAATGCCAACGCGCCGAATATCTTCCCTATCAAGGTATCGATTGCGAAAAATTTCATCCGCGAAATATCTGTTATAACCCGATTCCCAATGACCATCGACCGACTCTGTTGTTTGTTGGACGCATCACTGCGGAAAAGAATGTCAGCCAACTTCTAGATGCATATCCGCTCATCGCTGCAAAAATTCCTGATGTCCATCTAGTTATTGTTGGTAGCGGCCCCCAGGATGAAGAAATTCGTGAGCGCGCTCAAAAGTTTAAATCTGGAATTACTATGTGGGGTGAATCCCACGGCGCAGAACTTTTAGGTTGGTTTGCTAGAGCGGATGTATTTGTTAATCCATCCGTTACTGAGAACTTCTGCACTACAAACAACGAAGCACTGGCGTCTGGAACCCCTGTAGTTGCTGCGCTTGCTCCCTCAACTTCAGAGCAGGTATTCCCTGGACAAAACGGCTTCCTAGCTGAACCCAACAACCCGGCAGATTTCGCCCAAAAGGTGATTGCAATTCTGGAAAATCCTGACCTGAAAGCAGATTTGACTAGACAAGCTCGTCCTTCTATACTCGAATTCGATTGGTCGGCATGTATGCAAAAGTTTGAAGACAAACTTTACCAGATCGTTGAAATATCAAAGAAAGTTGAGGCAGCTTAAGAGTCTCATGCAATTGAGATTTTACCAGATTCTCAATTAGCTTCATATCCTGCCCGGAATAATCCGGGCTAGGAGCTAAATTCCACGCTTAGCGGACTGAAATAGAACGATAAATCACTCACTACATACAAAATTACATTTATTTTTAGTGGCGATCGCTTAAATTTTTGTGCCGCAAGTTTTGGTGCAGTAGGGGCATGGGTACTAAAGCACAAATTTCATTAACGCCAAAAGCATTTGCATTCTAACAATATAAAGAAGCTTGTTAATAGCATAGCAATAACTAAAACCACTACTTTTGACTAACACCTACCTGCTACAAAAACGGATCTGACAATCGCAAACATTGCCTTACAAGTGGGTTTTTCTAGTTAAAGCCATTTGACGCAACAGTTTAAGCGATTCACCGGAATGACACCCCTTCAGGTGCGCCCTTCACCATAAGAATCTGATAAATTGTTGTAAGAATTACCAAAGAAGTTAAGCGTTGGAAGTCATTACACTTTAGGTAAATAAAACGAGTAAATAGAAGGAATGCAAACACGCTCTCATCTTCTGTCTAAGTGTACATATTGGGTGTTTCCGCCTTGCTTTGCCCCTAGAGGGCGAGCCGTTTAGCAAAGCCAGCACCAGGCAAAGTTGCCCAATTACTTTATTTTTTGGAGTTTGGCAAACGACACAAACAATATACTTTATAATACAGCTGATGACACTCATCGGGAGAGAGTTATATGATCGCCCTACCTGGAGTTGCCATCCACAGCAAGATCTATGAGAGTTCAGCATCTCTAGTGTATCGGGGTATCAAAGAGCCAGACGATCGCCCGCTCATCGTCAAACTGCTCAAGCAAGATTACCCCTCTCCCCAAGAATTAACTCGCTACAGACAGGAATATGAAATTACGCGCTCCCTGAATCTTACAGGAGTTGTCAAGGCGTATAGCCAGCAAGATTATCAACGCACACTCGCTATTCTCTTAGAAGATTTTGGTGGAGAATCTATCGAGAGATGGATGCAGCAGCGAAAAGAAAGATTCTGCCCCATGCCCTTATCCAATTTCTTCAGATTAGCCATTGACATTACAGAGATTCTGGGCAGAATTCATCACGCTAATATCATCCACAAAGATATCAACCCTGGCAATATCGTCTTCAATTCAGATACGGGTGTGGTTAAAATTATTGATTTTGGCATTGCCACCCGATTTAATCGCACAAATCCAACCTTCAAAAGTCCTCATGTATTAGAAGGTACACTTGCATACATTTCTCCTGAGCAGACGGGGCGGATGAATCGCTGGCTCGATTACCGCACCGATTTTTACTCGCTCGGTGTAACGTTCTACCAACTCCTCACCGGACAGCTACCGTTCCCGACAACAGATATACTAGAGCTAGTTCATTGCCATATTGCCAAATCGCCACCTCCGCCTCACGAATTAAATGCAGCGATTCCTAAAGCAGTTTCAGACATGATCATGAAACTGATGGCAAAAAACGCGGAAGATCGCTATCAGAGTGCCTGGGGAATTAAAGCAGATTTAGAACGCTGCGCCCAGCAACTAGAACAAAGCGGTCAAATCGATCGCATCCAATTAGGTCTTCAAGATATTTCGGGGCAGTTTCACATTCCCCAAAAACTTTACGGACGAGAAGCAGAGATTGCAGCATTATTAGCGGTGTTTGACACAGTAGCCAAAACAGAGAATCAAGAAAATGCTCAATTTCACGTCGAAATGATGTTGGTTGGTGGTTACGCAGGCATTGGCAAATCAGCATTGGTGCAGGAACTCTATAAACCCATCACAGTAAAGCACGGCTATTTTATTTCTGGTAAATTTGACCAATTTGGGCGTAATATTCCCTACAGCGCTATTGTGGATGCCCTGCAAAAATTGGTGCAGCAACTACTGGGCGAACCCGAAGCGCAGTTGCAACAGTGGAGAACTCGCCTGCTGACAGCATTGGGAAGCAACGGACAAATCATCATTGATGCGATAAGAGAAGTTGAGTTAATTATTGGCAAGCAGCCGTCCGTACCCGAAGTCGGAGCAACCCAAGCTCAAAATCGCTTCAATCTAACGTTTCAAAGGTTTGTGCGGGTGTTTTGTTCAAAGGAGCATCCCCTGGTAATCTTCTTAGACGATTTGCAGTGGATCGACTCAGCGACGCTAAAGTTAATCGAGCTAATATTGCTCGACGAGCAGACTCAATATCTATTTTTGATTGGAGCCTATCGAGATAACGAAGTGCATCCAACGCATCCACTGGTATTAACACTGGATAAATTGCGAAAACAAGGGGTAGTGCTTCAGGAAATAATCCTGAAACCCTTAACGTTAGAAGCGTTGAGTCAATTGATTGCCGAGACGCTACACCACAATATTGACACCGTTCGTTCCCTAGCCCAATTAGTGTTACGTAAAACCGAGGGCAATCCTTTTTTTGTCGGCGAATTTTTACGAATGCTGTATAGCGAAAATCTGTTGACCTTTGATGCAAAACAATTGAGTTGGCAGTGGGACATAGCCCAGATCGAAGCCCAAGATATTACTGATAATGTGGTGGAGTTGCTGCTGATCGAGTTGAAGAAACTGCCAGAAGAAACACAGCAAATTCTCCGCCTAGCCGCTTGTGTTGGAGCTGAATTTGATTTGGAGACTTTAGCGATCGTTTGTGAGCGATCGCCTAAAGCGATTTTCCCAGATTTACTAGCAGCAATACAAGCTGGATTAATTCAACCTCTATCTGAATTGGACGAAAACTTGTTAGTTCAAAACTATAAGTTTTTGCACGATCGCGTCCAACAAGCTGCTTATGCCTTAATTGATGAGCCGCAAAAACAAGTTGTTCGTCTCCAAATTGGTCGCAATTTACTCGAAAAAACTTCACCAGAGCAGCGATCGGAGCGGCTATTTGAAATTGTCGATCATCTGAATCGAGGAATTGAGCTTGTCACCGATCGAGCAGAACGAATTGAAATTGCCAAATTGAATTTAATCGCAGGTCAGAAGGCCAAGGCAGCCACGGCTTATGAAGCAGCTCTTAAGTATTTTAATACTGGGCTTAAATTCCTAGATACAGATAGTTGGCTGGGTGAGTATGACCTAACCTTAGCACTGTACTCCCAAGCAGCAGGAGCAGCGTATCTTCATGGTTGCTTTGATGAGATGGAACAATTCGTAGAAGTGGTACTTAACAATGCTAAGACAGCGATCGATAAAGTGCAGGTTTACGATAGCAGAATTCAAAGATATTTGTCACAGGGCAACCTGAAATCAGCACTTAAAATTGGATTGGAAGTGTTGAAGCTTCTGGAAGTAAACTTAATAGAAACTCCAAGTCAGTTAGATGTTGAAAGAGAATTGGAGAAAACATCTGCAATACTCGCTGGACGAGAAATTGAAGACTTAATTAATCTGCCAAAGATGACTGCACCAGAACCGCTAGCAGCAATGTCAATCCTAGCGAATATTTCGGGTGCTGCATTTATAGTGTCACCAGCACTGCTGATACTGATTGTGTGTAAAAGGGTAAATTTGTCGCTCGACTACGGTAACGCTACTTGGTCACCAATGAGTTATGCCAACTACGGATTTGTTCTATGTGGAATCGTTCAAGACATTGAACTTGGTTATAAGTTTGGCAAATTAGCTCTGGACTTGGCAGAACGATTGAATACCAAAAAAGGGAATGCTAAAGCATTAATGGTATCGAGTACCCACGTTATGCACTGGAAGGTACATTTTAGGCAAACAATACCAATGCTGGTTGATGCTTATCAAACCGGAGTGGAAACTGGAGACTTTGAATTCGCTGGCTATGCTGCATATTATGCATGTTGTCGCTCGTTTTTGGCTGGCGAGTCACTCACCCAACTAGAACAAAATACGGCAGCCTACAGCAAAGCGATCGGTCAAATCAGACGGGAAAGCCCCTTGAATTGGATTGCAATGTTGTGGCAGACAATCCTGAATCTGTTAGGTAGATCTGAGAATCCCAGCCGTTTAATTGGTAATGTATATCATGAAGAGCAGGCGTTACCACACGCTATTGCAGTTAAAGATGGAACTGCAATTCAAATGTTTTATTTATACAAAGTTATATTATGTTATCTATTTGGGGAATATCATCAAGCTGTACAAACTGCTGTTTCGGCAAGGCAACATTTTGAAGAGGTAACAGCAATAACGGTTTTACCTTTATTCTGTTTCTACCATTCTCTGGTGGTTTTGAGCCGATCGCTCGATGCTTCAAACTCCCAAAAAGCAGCTTGGCTAGGTCATGTCAACACCAACCAAGAAAAGATGCAAAAATGGGCAGAACACGCCCCGATGAATTATTTGCATAAATACCATTTAGTTGCAGCAGAGAAAGCGCGAGTTTTAGGGCGTTTTTTTGAGGCTGAAGAGTTTTATGAACGAGCTATATCGGGTGCTGCTGAGCATGAGTTTATCCAAGAAGAAGCATTGGCTTATGAATTAGCGGCTAAACATTACCTAGCGCGAGGTCGGGAAAAGTTTGCTCAAACTTACATGAAAGAAGCCCACTACTGCTACGAACGCTGGGGCGCAACGGCAAAGGTTAAAGATTTAGAAACTCGCTATCCACAATTTTTTTCTCAGAAGGCAGCTTCCGCCTCAACACATACGACTGCTAGAAATACTTCCGATCGCTCAGCGATCGCTTTCGATTTAGCAGCAGTTATGAAAGCATCGCAAGCAATTTCTCGTGAAATTGAACCGGAACCGTTGCTCCGTTCCTTGATGCAGACCTTAATCGAGAATGCTGGCGCACAAACCGGATATCTAATTCTGGAAAACTGTGAGGGTGAATGGTTAATTGAAGCGTCTTGCAAACTGAATGAAAGTGAAAATGTTTATGCGACACAAGTGCTGCAATCTCTGACAACTGCAAATCGCTTACCTGAATCAATTATTAATTATGTTATCCGCACTCAGGAGTCTGTCATCTTAAACGATGCGACTCGTGAAGGGAATTTTATTCACGAACCATACATTCAACAGCACCAAATCAAATCAATTTGCTGTTTGCCACTGCTCAATCAAGCAAAGCTAGTGGGTGTGTTGTATCTCGAAAATCAACTAGCAGTTGGAACGTTTACACCAGAGCGAATCTCCTTCCCTGCGGGAGGCTGCGCCAACAAAGACGCTACGCGATCGCAGGTCTTGAATCTATTATCAACCCAGGCAGCGATCGCGATCGAAAATGCCAGACTCTACTCCAAGCTGCGGGCGAATGAAAGCAAGTTGACTCAGTTTCTCGAAGCAATTCCGGTGGGAATTGCGATCGTAGATGCAGCGGGTCGCCCTTACTATGCCAATCAACGGGGCAATCAGATCGTTGGGAAAGAAATTGATCGTTCCCTATCGCCAGAGCAACTTACAGAGGCTTATCAGTTTTATGTCACAGGAAGTGAGCAACCCTATCCCACAGAAAGACTGCCAGCAGTTCGGGCGCTGAGGGGTGAACGCACCTGGACTGACGATCTCGAAATTCGCCAAAATAATTCTACAACTCCCGTTGAAGCATGGGGAACACCCGTCTATGACGAACAAGGTAATGTTATTTATGCGATCGTCGCCTTTCAAGACATTACCGAACGCAAACAAGCCGAGAAACTCCTAGCCGATTACAACCGGACTTTAGAGCAACAGGTCGCCCAACAAACGGCAGCGTTACGGAAAAGTGAAGCAAATTATCGCGATTTGATACAAACCGCGAATTCAATCATCATCCGCTCTGATATGCAAGGACGGATTCAATACTTGAATGACTACGGGCTAAGATTTTTTGGCTATGAGGAACATGAGATTTTAGGGCGTACCTTACTTGAAACGATCGTTCCAGAAATCGATAGCTGTGGGCGCGATCTCAAACAATTCGTCCACAACCTGTTTCACGATCCTCAAGCCTACCTGCAATCTTATCTGCAAACCGAGAACGAAAACCTGTGTCGAGATGGCAGACGGGTTTGGGTTGCTTGGTCAAATCAGGCAATTTTGGATGAGCAGGGACAGGTAGTGGAAATTTTATCGGTTGGCAATGACATTACCCAGCGCAAACATGCCGAGTCAGCCCTACAGCGCAGTGAAGCCAAGTTCCGCAATATTTTTGAAAACTCACAGGTAGGCATCTTTCGCACACGCCTCTCGGATGGATTAATTCTCGATGCCAATCAGCGCCTTGCGGATCTATTTGGCTATGATTCACCCGATGAAATGATTGGGAAGAAACAGACTACAGACTGTTATGTAAATTCCAGCGATCGCCAAAAAGCCGTTGAATTGCTGAAGTGGAATGATGAACTACAAAACTTTGAAGTACAGCTGCGAAAACAAGATGGTACGCTGTTTTGGGGACTTTACTCGACTCGTCTGAATACAGCCGATGGATGCATGGAAGGGGTGATTGCAGATATTAGCGATCGCGTATCAGCAGAAGAAGCCCTACAAGCCTCAGAGACAGAGCTACGAACTTTAATTGCGGCAATTCCCGATCCATTATCTGTACTGACTGCTGAAGGACGAATCCTCGAAGCGATCGCAGTGGAACCGCATCTGCAATGTCAACCCGTCGAGGAGATGATTGGTAAAACCCTGCATCAACTCGGCAAGGAACAAGCCGATGAATGGCTAGGTTATATTCAGCAGGCGCTGAGAACCCAACAAATCCTCACAGTTGAGTACAGTATGTTTCTCAATGGACGAGAAACCTGGTTTTCGACTCGCATTGCCCCGATCCGCCACGAGCGGGTGATTTGGCTGTCACGAGATATTACGGCTCTTAAGCAAGCAGAAGCCACTTCAATTCTAGAAGAACGCAACCGCATGGCACGCGAAATTCACGATTCCCTCGCCCAAGCGTTTACAGGCATTCTCATCCAGGTCGGTGCGGCAACTCAAGTGCTCACAGACGATCCAGAAGCTACCCAAGCCCATTTAGACACAATCGAGGAATTAGCACGCACCGGACTCAGTGAGGCGAGGCGATCGGTAACAGCACTTCGTCCCCAGTTGTTAGAGACAGGCGATTTATCCAGTGCGCTCGATCGTCTAGTAACCCTGATGAGAGCGAATACCGAAACTGCTCTAATTTACCAAATTCAAGGTAGAGTCTATCGGTTACCCGCCGAGGTGGAAAATAACTTACTGCGGATTGGACAAGAGGCATTGACAAATGCGATTAAACATGCTTTTGCTAGCAAAATTAAAATTGAATTGGTATATGACGATGCACAGTGTAGCTTGCGAGTAAAAGACGACGGACAGGGTTTTGCAGCTGTTGGTGTCCCACCAATTGGCGGATTTGGATTGTTGGGAATGAGCGAACGGGCAGAGCGCATTGGAGCGCAATTGACAATTGGGAGCCAACCCGGACAGGGAACAGAAATCGTTGTCATTGTCGATCGACAGAGAAAATCATGATCGGCCAATCTACTACAATTCGGGTTTTGATTGCTGATGACCATTCCATTGTCAGGCAAGGGTTGGCAACGATCATCAACCGCGATCCAGAAATGACGGTGATTGCTCAAGCAGAAGATGGGCAGCAGGCGATCAAGCTTTTTCGCCAACACCAGCCGGATGTCACGCTGATGGATTTGCGAATGCCGCAAGTGGGAGGGGTGGAAGCGATTAGTGCTATTTGTGCTGAATTTAAACCTGCTGGGATTATCGTGCTAACAACCTACGATGGCGACGAAGATATCTATCGGGGATTGCACTCAGGCGCTCAAGGCTATCTGCTTAAGGATGCTAAACCCAACGAGCTGCTGAATGCAATTCGCACAGTTGCTCGTGGTCAGCAGTACATTCCGCCACATGTGGGAGCAAAACTGGTGCAGCGCCTCAGCAATCCAGAACTCAGCGATCGCGAGCTAGAGGTACTGGGTTTGATGGCGCAAGGGATGAACAATCTAGACATTGCTACTACATTAGTTATCGGTGAAAGTACGGTAAAATCCCACGTTAATAGAATTTTAAGTAAGTTGGGCGTGAGCGATCGCACCCAAGCCGTAATTGTTGCCATCAAACGTGGAATCGTTAGTTTGTGAGCAAATTGGACTCAGGTTTGAATTTGCAATCCAACTAAAGTTGGAGTCAGTTTTCCCCTTACAGAGGGATCGATCGATCGATCCCGTGATTGGGCAAAAGTTTCAACTCTGAGTGGACGACAACTCAGAGGCAGATTGCCTATATTTAGTTTTAGGCGAACACGATAGCAACACCGATAATCACTCAGTTGCAGGATTTAAGTTTGCCTCATACAGATCGCATAGAGGGTTGTCAGGCGTAGGCGTAGCCCGCCGCAGGCATCGCTTGCGAAAGCATTTCTGCCCTCAGAGGTATCGAGTGAGCCAAGATCAAGAGCGCAATTCATTGTTCGTTCCCGCTTCAACCCAAGATCACATTCAAGGTGTGCTGAGTGCTGCCGTGGTACTGGTGATGTATGGGGACTATCAATGTTCTAAAAGCGCGGACGTTTACAGGCTGATTAAAGTCATCCGGCGAGAGCTTCATGTTTCTTTTGGAGAGGACTATTTATGTTTCATCTTCCGTCATTTTCCACAGATCCAGATTCATGCTCAGGCTCAACGTGCGGCTTGTGCAGCACAAGCCGCCGCCGCCCAAGGTCAGTTTTGGCAGATGCACGATACTTTGTTCGACCATCAACCAGCGTTGGGAAATGGCTATCTTGTCGAGTATGCTGATCGTCTCGAACTGGATATCTCCCAATTTTTGCAACATCTGTCTCAACAAACGCATGTCGATGGCATCAATGAAGATATCGAGAGTGGATTACGCAGTGGAGTAACCGTTGCTCCAGCCCTGTTTATCAATGGAATTCGCTATACCGGACACTGGAACAAGGCGCAATTGATGGCAGCCATTGTTGCTGCAAGTCATTAAGTCTCCTACTCCTCGATTTTTACTGCTTGCCGAATTGTCTTAAGGGTGAACAAGCTATCTAACGATGGCTAACTTTTGCTTGCTTTGTTACCCACATTTACCTAAACATTGCCGAGTTTTTAACCATGTCAACCGTTGCATTTCAGAATAGAAGCTTAACTAGCCCTCAATTGCAGCAAGCCATTGACTATATTCACACTCACCTTGACCGAGAGCTGTCACTGGAACAAATTGCTGCTGTCATCCATATTAGCCCGACTTATTTTGCTAGTTTGTTCAAAAGTGCTACCGGGATTTCTCCGCATCAGTACGTAATTCGACAGCGAGTGAAACAGGCGAAAATGATGCTGTTGAAAACAGATTTAGCGATCGCCAATATTGCCTTACAAGTCGGTTTCTCCAGTCAAAGTCATTTGACACAACAGTTTAAGCGATTCACTGGAATGACACCAAAGCAGGCTCGCCCTTCACCATAAGAATCTGATAAATCTTTGTAAAAATCACCAAAGAAGTTGAGCATTAGAACTCTTTATTATACTACTGCCAGAGTGACAAAACAGGGTAAACACAAATAATGAAACTCTCAAAAAAAGCTCGTAGTACCAGGATTCAGAAAAGCCTCGAAACACGAGAAAAGTTTCCGATCTCATACTTCGATTCACGAAAGTATATTCAGCACAACGTCGGTCTGGAAGATGGACTTGGCCCGATTCTTCAGTTTATGGACGATCTGCCCGCCGATTGTACTAAAGTAACCGTTTGTCGTGCGATCGAGGATGGTGATTACAGCGTACTTCATGCCGATTATATTCTCGGTGATTGGGGTTCGATGGTCGGCTTTGAAATTCATCGTTGGGAAGATGACCGCATTGTAGAACACTGGGATAATCTTTGCCCTACTCCTACCCAAAAGAACGTGAGCGGACGCTCGATGACTGATGGTGCAACCGAGGTTGTCGATTTGGAGCGCACCCAAAGCAACAAAGCTCTAGTCTACGAATTTACCAAGCAGATTCTTATTGACGGAGAACTTTCTTCACTCTCCAACTATTTCGCGGATGGCGCATTAGTTCAACACAGCCCATATTATGGCGACGGTGTGCAGTCGTTGGAGGCGATGGTGAAGGCTTGGCAAGCTGACGGCGAAACGGCTTACCAGCGTATGCATTTGCTGCTGGGCGAAGGCAGTATGGTGCTGGTCATTAGTGAGGGCATTTTCAAGAACAAACCTGCTGCTTTTTACGATCTATATCGTCTTGCAAACGATAAAATCGCCGAACATTGGGAGGTTTTTGAAACAATTCCCCCTCGCGATACATGGAAGAACTCCAATGGCAAATTCTAAGGCGTGTAGTCTGAGTGATTGTGTCAAATAGTGATGTCATTTTAAGAGAAGAACATGAAAAAGATTGAAGCGATTGTTCCTGTTGATAATTTGGCTTTAGTTGAAACTGCTCTTGCCAATGCCGAAATCATAGATATGACAGTTTCAACAGTACGTACTTATAATCGCCAAATGATGCAAATTCAACGCTATCGCGGTGTAGAGTTCACCACGAATTTGATGTCTCAACTCAAGGTAGAAATTGTTGTCGAAAACAGTCAAGTAGATCTGCTGGTGGTCAAGATTACAGATGCAATTTGGACTCCCGAACTTGGCGAAGGCAAAATTTACATTACTCCAGTTGAACAAGCTATTCGGTCATGCCCTGCAAAAAAGTGATCAAAGACGAATTAGGCAATACGCTTTTAAGCGTTAAGCTTCTCTTCGAGACGCTGCGCAAACGCTGATTGCAGACATTGCCTTACAAGTAGGTTTTTCCAGTCAAAGTCATTTGACGCAAATTACGAATTGCTATTAGTACACTCCAAACAGATAGAACAAGGAGAATCCAATGCAACCATTACTAGATCAAAAGCAACAGACGACAGAAGCTTTTGCCGCTCATTTGGCACTTGTGGGCAAGGATATTCCAGCTTGGGTAGATTTGTTTGCTGAAGATGCAGTCGTTGAATTTCCCTATGCTTCCACGACACCAGGACGATTAGAAGGTAAAGAAGCTATCTACAACTACATGAAAGACGTGCCAGCACAGATGCAAGATTTGATGTTTAACAATGTTCAAATTTATCCAACGTTAAATTCTAATATTTTATTTGCTGAGGTTCATGGAGAAGCCGTTATTGTCTCTACAGGTCGTCATTATCAACAAGATTATATAATGCGACTGGAAACAAAGGAAGGCAAGATCATTCACTACCGCGAATACTGGAATCCTGTTACCGCTCTTAAAGCATGGGGTGGCACACAAAATTTGCGTCAATCTTTCAATGCAGATAGCCCAAAGTAAAGCGAGGATGCAAAAAAGCATGAAAATTGTAATTGCTGCTGCCTCTGGCAATGTTGGACGACGTACCGCAGAGAAAGTTGTTCAGTCTGGAGCCGAAACGATTCTTCTGACCCGACAGCCAGAGAAGTTAGCTGATTTAGCAGCTCAAGGTGCTACAGTCCAACCAATCAGCAGTGATAATCTTCAAGGGTTGATTGAGGTAACACAGAAGGCAGATGCTTTGTTTTGGCTGACTCCACCGAAACTAGATGCCCCTAGCTTACGCGACTGGTATCGTCAGACCGCGATGATTGGAGCGAAAGCCGTGGAAGAAAACCGCATTCAGCGAGTGGTCAACATTTCTAGTGTGGGTGCAGGTTCAGGTACAGATCTCGGCACTGTAACGTTTGCCGGAACTGTTGAAACAATTTTCAACCAAACTGGCTCGAATGTGCTGCATTTACGTCCTGGCTATTTCATGGAGAATTTTCTAGAGCAAGTCAAGTTTATTCAGCAAGACAGCGCCGTTTATTTTCCCTATGCCAGCAATCATGATATTCCCTGGATCAGTACCGATGACATTGGGGATGAAGTTGCAAGATATTTACTTGATGACTGCTGGTCAGGACAATGGACTCGGAATCTCATGGGGCCAGAAAATCTAACACTCTCTGAAATCACTGCTATTCTTTCGCAAGTCCTGAATCGTTCAATTGACTATGTGCAGGTAACGGTTGAATCAGTTCAACAGCAACTTGCACTACTCGGAGCAACCCCGAATGTCCAACAAGAGTTAGGAAATCTGTTTCGTGCCCTTGGCGATCCGGATGGTATCTATGCGACTGCACGAACACCTGAAGCAATTACAACAACAACATTTGAGCAGTTTGCAATTCATAAACTCCTCAAACACACTCTAATTTAACATTCTACTGACGCTGAAACAAGTTCGCAAACACCATTGAAATCCGATCAAGCAGTAGTTCTGCGATCGCTCAATGACAACACACGTCTGGAAATCAATAATTGGAGTTATGCAATGCATATTCAACGAATGGGATTTTTATACAATCTCTACTGCATCGGCTGGAAAAATGGTTCCCTGAAGCATCTCTCTTTTTTGCAACACGGGTTGTTCAGCATTTTTCTGTATTACCGGAGAGGCTACACCGAAGGTTCTCAATGGAGGCAGGATTGCTTGAGAGATCCTAGCAGTTCACGCTTCTTGTGAACAATTTGCTATTCACATCAACTGGAAAAAGGAATTCAATCATGCAAACCATTGCGATCGACAACATCACTCAAGCCGTTATTGACCACGGAGACGGCGGTAAAACTCATCCGCGCTTATACGAAATTTACACAAGTTTGGTGAATCATCTCCATACCTTCGTTCGAGAAGTCAACTTAACTGAGCTAGAGTTGCAGCAGGGGCGTGATTTCCTCAATCGCGCCAGCCGACACACGCAAGTCATCCCAGACGGGGAGATTCAGGTACTCACTGATTTGCTCGGCATTTCGATGCTAGTGGAATTGCTGCAAGACTCCAACGGTGGTGTGACAGAAGCCAATTTGCAAGGGCCGCTCTACGTACCTAATGCCCCTCAGCGCAAGTTAGGCGAGCGCATTGGCGTTGATCCAGAGGGTGAAGCCCTGTTCCTTTCAGGTCGCGTGTTAGATGTGAATGGGCAAGCGATCGCCAACGCACTGATCGAAGTTTGGCAACCCAACTCGAAGGGATTGTACGACACCATCGATCCGTCTCAACCTGCTGGAAACTTTCGTGGGCAACTCTACACGGATGAGAATGGCAACTACAGCTTTGAAACGGTTGTGCCTAGTGGATACGACATACCCAATGACGGCCCCTGCGGTGAGGTGTTGCGCCTGCTGGGGCGACACACTTGGCGGGCGGCTCACATCCATTTCAAGCTGAGTGCAACTGGCTACAGTCCACTCACGACTCAAATATTCATAGATGGCACTCCTCTTTTGGATTCAGACACCACCTTTACGGTGCGATCGACGATCATCAAACTGCAAAAGCATGAGTCAACCGATGCAGAGGCGCAGCAGCAGAGCCAGCCCTTTTTCACAGCCGAGTTTGATTTTGTGCTGAAGCCCATTGAAGCAGCGATCGCACCACTTGATATCGAGAATGCTGCAACGGTTGCTTGATGGAGTTCAAAAGATCTGAGGGTTTTCAAGAGATATTGAACATGAAACAAGAGTCAACCATTGTTTTTGACCAAGAACGCGCTTCTTCCTATGATCAGCGAGTTGCTAAAGTGGCTCCCTTGTTCGACGCACTTTATTTGCTGATCCGCTTGGTGCTTTCTGAACTTCCTGCCGACGCACGGATTCTCTGCGTCGGTGTGGGAACTGGCTCAGAATTGATTGCCCTCGCTCAGAGTTTTCCGCAGTGGCAGTTCACCGCAGTAGAGCCTGCGGCACCGATGCTGGACATCTGCCGTCAAAAAGCTGAGGAAAATGGGATTACATCCCGTTGCACGTTCCACGAAGGCTATCTCGATTCCCTTAGAGCGTCAGAGCCTTTCGATGCAGCAACCTGTATTCGGGTTTCTCAGTTCATGATGCAGCCAGAAGAACGACGCAGCTTTTTGGGTCAAATCAGCGCCCGACTGCGCCCGAATGGATATTTGGTGAATTCTGATTATGCTGCGGATATGTCTACTCCAACTTACAAAAGTCTTTTGGAAGTGGATCGGCGGATGTTTCAATACGCCCAAATGCCTGCTGAGGAAATCGAAAAAATGCTCGGCATGTACGGGCAGACTGTTGCTGTGCTGCCGCCGCAGGAAGTTGAAGCCATAATTGCATCAAGTGGATTTGATACGCCTGTGTTGTTCTACCAAGTTTCTCTCATTCATGCTTGGTATGCCAAGCGAACTGCTTGAATCAGTAGTCTCTAACAGCCGCAGAATATGGTAGTCCAACCTCATGAGAGCCGATATATCAACAGGAGCATTACTAGAGCAACGAAAGCAATTTTCATGCTGTATAAACGCACAGAGTAAAAATGAGGAATACACATGAGCAAAGATTCTATTCGTTGGCCAGCAGAGTACGATCCAAGTCGCTGCTTGGTTTATGTCGTTAACTCCCTCGACATCGCAGCATCACCCGCGATCGTTTGGGAGCAGCTAATTGCCGCTACCGATTGGTCGAGTTGGAACCCCAACTTGTCGAATGTCTACATCAAAGACGGTTCCCGTAACCTATCTCAGAATGCAGAGTTCACTTGGAAGGCTTCGGGAGCGACTACCGCATCTACAGTCAAAGAATTCGTGCCGAATCAGCGGCTTGCCTGGGACGCGAAAGGATTCGGTCTACGTGCCTATCACGCTTGGCTGATTATCCCGACAACCCAGGGTTGTCGCGTTTTGAGTGAAGAAACTCTGCGTGGAACGGTGGCGTGTTTACTCAAGTTGTTTACGCCCAACCTTGTGAGTTACTTAAATCAGCAATGGTTAGAAGGTCTGGCGAAGAAGGCCGAACAACCTTTGGCAATCGATGGTGGACTTACAGCGAGCTAATCTACCTTCGGATATCTTTAGGACTTACGCAAAAACTCTCTGAAACTCTTATTTCTCCCTTCGGGTTTACAGTCGCCTGCGGAGGGAAACCCTCCCGCAGCGCTGTTTCACCGTGCCCTCTGTGTCGCGCCAGTTGCTTCAAGTCGGGGAACCCGCCCAACGCACTGGCTTCTCTGTGGTACCCTTCGGGAAGCCACTTCTCTACGAGACGCTCCGCGAACGTGTCTACGATTCTCCGTTACCTGTGCGTAAGTCCTGATCTTTTTGCGATCGCGGTTCTAAATGTTTCTAAGCGATTTACTGGAATGACATCGAAACAGGTTCGCGTTCGCGAAGCGTACCCGAAGGGTAATCGACCTAACAACAATCACATCAATCTGAAATATTAGAGGTCAAATCATGAACACATCAGCAGATTTCTTCGTTCGTAGCGCAGTCACAGAAACAACCCGCTCTTATATGGGCGGTCTGATGACTTTTCTCGTCACGTCCGCCGAAACCGACAACCGCTTAATGCTTCTGGAAGTTCGGACAGTTCCGGGTGCTGAACCACCACCCCACCTTCACTATAACGAGGACGAAGTATTTTACATCCTTGAAGGTGAGCTAGAGGTGTACTGCATGGGTCAGGTGAGGATAGCGCGGGCGGGGGAAACAATCTTCCTTCCTCGGAATCACGCACACGCATTCTACTTCCTGTCGCCGATCCGCTTCCTCGCCCTGGTGCAACCGGGAGGTCTAGACGGGTACTTTGAAACCATGTCGAATCCGGCGACTAGCATGGAAATACCTTCAAACGTAGCAACTTATGCAGACTCCGATCCTGCCGCTGCGATCGCGCTAGCTGCCAAGTACGGAGTCAAGATGCTGACACCAGAAGAAACGGCAGAACTGTTGCCCCAATACCCCGGCTTTGGTGTGCCGCGACGAGGTTAGAAGTATCACTCAGCTTTGTAAGCTATTTGATGCAAGTGACATAACAACTCGTTTCACAACAAGAGGTAACTATTATGATTCTGAAAGATAAGGTTGCTTTAGTAACTGGAGGAACATCGGGCATTGGCAGAGCAACCGCGATCGCGTTCGGTGCGGCGGGCGCAAAAGTGGTGTTCTCAGGAAGACGTGAAGCAGAAGGCGAAGAAACTGCGGCGCTAATTCGTGACACTGGAGCAGAGTGCTTGTTTGTGCGATCGGACGTAACCAATGAAGCAGAGGTGCAAGCTTTAGTGGAGAAAACGATCGCCACCTACGGCAGACTTGATTGTGCCTTCAACAATGCTGGGATCGAGTCTCCTTTCAAACCCCTGCACGAACAATCAATTGATCATTTTGACACAATCATGTCAATTAACGTGCGGGGACTGTTCTTGTGTATGAAATATGAAATCCAACAGATGTTGCAGCAAGGATCAGGTGTGATTGTCAATAGTTCATCCACCGTTGGTTTAATTGGATATCCAGGAAATTCTCCCTACACAGCTAGCAAACATGCAGTGATGGGATTAACGAAATCAGCTGCACTCGACTATGCCAAGCAGGGGATTCGGATTAATGCCGTCAATCCTGGATCAATTGCTACTGAGATGATTGATCGCCTGGGTTTCACAGCTGATGATGTTGCGACTATCGTTCCGATGGGGCGCATAGGGCAGGTAGCAGAAATTGCTCAAGTGGTAGTGTTTCTATGTTCTGATGCTGCCAGCTATATCACGGGACAACCTTTGGCGATCGATGGTGGAGTCACAGTGGGCTAAAAGGAAAAATCATCATGTTCAGAGTTTTAGCAATTATAGAAATGCAGGAGGAACTTTAAATGACAGCAAAGGTGAATCGGCAATGGTGTCTTGCTACGCGACCTGTAGGTGCGATCGCAGAATCGAATTTTAACTGGAAACAGGAACTTGTACCCTCTTTAGAAGAAGGACAAATCCTCGTTCGCAACATTTATCTGTCTCTCGATCCAACAAACCGAGGATGGTTAGATGAGAGAGGAAATTACCTCCCACCCGTAGGCATTGGGGAGGTGATGCGGGGTGTCGGCATCGGTGTCGTCGAGCAATCTCGCAACGCCAAATTCCCAGAGGGAACTTTTGTTCAGGGGCTTCTGGGGTGGCAGGACTATGCGATCTCAAACGGCACAGACGGCACTAACTTATCTGAGTTGCCAAAAGATCCGTCTGTCCCACTTGCAGCATACTTGGGACTTTTTGGCTTTATTGGGATAACGGCATACTTCGGTCTTTTGGATATCGGAAAGCCCAAGGTTGGTGAAACGCTTGTAGTTTCAGGGGCGGCTGGAGCCGTTGGCTCTCTCGTGGGGCAAATCGGAAAAATTAAGGGGTGTCGCGTCGTTGGGATTGCGGGTAGCGAAGAAAAATGTCGCTGGCTCAAAGACGAGCTTGGCTTCGATGCTGCTATTAACTATAAAACTGAATCTGTCCTCGAAAGCTTGCAGCAGCATTGTCCGAATGGGATCGATGTTTACTTCGAGAATGTAGGCGGTGAAATTCTCGATGCCGTCTTAAGCCTGATCAACCTCCGAGCGCGGATTGCTCTGTGTGGTCTAATCTCGCAGTACAATGCGATCAAGCCAGTGCCGGGTCCACACAATCTTATCAACCTTGTGTATAAGCGTGCAAAGCTCGAAGGATTTCTTTCCCTCGACTATTTCGATCGCGCCCAGGAAGCTCTAGCAGATTTAGGTGAGTGGTACGCTCAAGGCAAGATTCAATATCGTGTCGATATGATCGAGGGTCTTGAAAATGCTCCCAGTGCGATTAACAAGCTCTTTGACGGTACAAATCAGGGCAAACTCATCATTAAAGTTTCAGAAGAGTAGGGACTAATACCAATTCACAATTCGCAATGACGCTCGCGGACTCGCTCTAAGCGTAGCCATGCCGCAGGCTTTACGCTGCGCTAACGCAATTCGCAATTAAAAAACTTAGATGCAGCAAAGCTTTCTTTCTTTTGCATCTGTATCAGATTTTTCGTGAAATGGTATGAGTTTCTGGATCAATAGTTTATGGCAACCATTCTGCATATCGATTCGAGTCCACGAGGCGATCGCTCCAAATCCCGCAAACTCGCGAAAGAATTTGTTGTTGCGTGGCAGGCGTTACATCCCGATGATGTCATTATCTATCGTGATTTAAGGCAGACTCCAGTTCCTCACATCACAGAAGAGTGGATTGCCGCTGCCTTTACGCCGCCAGAGGCTTTAACTTTAGAAATGGTTGAAATCCTCAAGTTTTCTGATGAATTAGTTGATGAGTTTTTGGCGGCTGATCGTTGTGTTTTTAGTGTACCAATGTACAACTTCAGCATCCCTTCCAACTTCAAAGCATATATCGATCAGGTTGTTCGCGTAGGTCGCACATTCACCTTTGAAGATGGACAATTTATTAAAGGGTTGGCAGCAGACAAGAATGGTACTATTTATTACCGCACGAGGAGTCACTTACGGGACAGGTTCGCTCTATGAAGGATGGGATTGTCAAGAACCTGCTTTGCGTTACGCTTTTCAATATATAGGAGTGACAGACATCCAATTTATCCATGCAAATGGGCTGGATTTGGGAGACGAGGCACGACAACAAGGATTAAGTGAAGCTGTTCAAGGGGCGACAAACGAGCTAAAGTGCTTGCTGTATAAGTTTCCTAGCCCTTAAACCTCGCTGATAATATGCCTGCTTATTGCGAATGGAACTGACCATTTCCTCAACCCATACTTGGCA